>Ga0123342_1000325_pt1 | contig 71970 bp, 35 predicted proteins | sample Turbeawhitnodule_FD_89960 | JGI IMG/M metagenome (GOLD analysis project Ga0123342, IMG submission 89960) | Root nodule microbial communities of legume samples collected from Mexico - Turtle bean Mexico white nodule | ecosystem: Host-associated > Plants > Roots > Nodule | place: Mexico: Nepantla... | reverse complement strand
ATTAATTTTCACTTTTTGATAAATTTATTTATTTACTTTTCTATCTCACAAATACTTTGGAAGAAACTTGTTCAACAAATCCTTTTGTAAAAGCTCATTGCGCTAGATGAATTATGTGAAATTGTACTAAATTTTTTATAATATTTATTGACTATAAGTGCATTCAGGGATTTTTTTTTTTTTTTTTTGCACCTGCATAATTTTCTTCTGCATTCTTGTAGATATGAATATTTTCATTTTCCTTGTTTATGAAAAAATAACATGTGAAATTCTCAAAAAGTCATTTTTCATTAACTTTTTTAAATAGGATAATTTAGAAGTTAAAAATAACTTTTAAATGGTGTAATTTATAATTTTTTATTTATGAATTGTATAATTCGAAAGTATTTTTTTACATTCTAATTGTATGATGGAGAAGTATTTTTACTTTGAAATTATAAAAAAAAAATAACTTTTATATTGTCCAATCTAAATATTTTTTGCATGAGAAAATATTTGGACTACACATTCCGAAAGTTAATTTTTCATAAAAAAATATCTAAATTATATAATCCTAAATTATCATTTGAAAAAAAATAACTTCCAAATTTTATAATCTAAAATATTTTATTTCTTAATTTTACTAATGACATAGCACATAAAACAAAGACCAAGAGAGTAACAATGGTGGAAGAAAGGGATTGCAACAGCAAGGGGTACGTTGGTCTTTTAACTAAGTCGTAGGTGTGCACAAAGCTGTGGTAGTGCAGAAAGAAATAGACGTCTATATGCCTCAAAAAGGACAATCCGGTGACTCCTTCTTGCACCTCCGTCACTTATTCTTTCACCCCATATTAATACTTATTTTACTATTATAATATTACAAGAAAATTAATAAAAAACAATTAAATTTAGAGACTAAAATTAATTAATCACTATATTAACTAAATTAAATACTAATTCAAGAACTAAAAAATTATTGGTATGCAAGTAATTTTTATTATTAATAAAAAATTATAAAATAGTTTCTAAATTGATATCTAAATTCAGAAATAGAAAAAATAATTCGGAATATTAAAAAAAAAAAAAAGACTAAAATAGTCTTTTTGAAAATTTACGTGGTGCAGGAAAATTTTTGACAGGAGGAAGAAACATTGCTCAATTGGTCGTTGAATTTATTTGGTCCAACCTAATCCAAAAATTTATTACAGAATAATGACCTAATCTAAATAGATTAGAAGAATCTGGACCGTTCACACATCTAATTTATTACAAGTTTAAGTTGTTGAAAGCGTACCTAAACTAATAAAATTTTAACTTCTAATTAAATTAATTCAAGTTAACATAATCTGAAAATGTGTTGACATAGTCTTAATTAATAAGCCAAAATAGTATAAATTAACACCATTATTTGTCATAGACTTAGTTCTTCTACTCTAACTGGTATATTTTGTAATGTTCAAAGGTTTAATATTTATAAATTTGACTTGTCACTATTTTAATCTTTCCTAAATAGATATATTTTTATTTTATTCCACTTAACTTCTTTTTTTCGTTATTATTATTTTTGGGTAACTTAATTTTCTACCTTTAATAATTTGTTAGTTAACCTCACCATTACAGCTAGAGTTATGATACACACTACTACTCGTTTTACAAAATGGTCTAATAACATTAATATATGTGACTTTATTTATTATTTTTAATTTTTTAGGCTATTTTTTTATTAATAACATATAATAAATGCTTCGTACTATCTTAAAAAATCATTTCTTTTTATAAGAATCCTACTTATATATTTTAAATTAATGTTAGTCCATGATAAATTTTCAACAAACATCTCACAGCTAAATATGTATATTTTAAGCATAGAATTGCATATTTGTAATGATTTCAGAGACTCAATAAAATTTGTTAAAATAGATTTTAATATCATATTAGAAAGTAACTTAAATTTAATTAATCATTATAAAAAATAGTTTTTAAGTAGAGAATGTCTCACTTATATTATATAAATTAATCTTATTTAAAATCACTAATAATGTATGACTTACATGTAAACTAAAAAATTACAATATTAAATTAAAAAAAAGTAATGATTTTCCATTATTAAGTAATAATGTGCATTTTGATGGAACATGTGGAAGGAGGGTTCTCTGTTCCTTTGGAGTCTGTGGAGCCTGCAACTAGCAAAAGGGTTTTGAAGATATATCACACTGTTATTCAGTGCATTCTAGGTATTAGCCACACAACAATCTACTTCAAAAGATAAACAAACACATTTAGTTGGAAGGAACTAATCCTTTTTACACTTCAAAACTGTAAAATAAAAAACATCATTGCTTCAAAGGTTATCTTAATACTGCATATGTTTACCCTCGTAGTCATTCTCCCCTCTCTAAGATCACGTCCAAAAATTATAAAAATATTATTTATTTTCTGACTTTCAACCTAAAGATAAGAAATTATTACAAAATAATTTAATTTAATCCATACAACTAAATCATCAATTAACAAAGTTATCCATATGTATTGAATAAGTGTGTTGCAGATCCCACATCAACTAGAGATTAGGACATTTCTTTGTATATAAGTGAGTGCAAACCTCAACCTCATGAATCGGTTTTATGAGGTTGAATTATGCTTAAAGTCTACTTTGTATTATGGTATCAGGGTCATTTTCGAGTCTATCCTAACGAGTGTTGTTGAACTTATCAGGTCATCTGCTATCGGATCGTTATCGGACCATCTATAATATGTTATCACACGCATGAGTTGTCACTCTCAACGTGAAGGGGAGCAAATTATAAAGTGAAAAACTTAAAGATATTTAAAATTACATGAACTATTTTAGTATATAGAAATAAATATTTAAAATTGAGCATAATAAGGAAAGTTAGTATTGAACCTTAATTCATTCAAAAGTTTAAAAACACCAATGGAATCCTCTGTATAAAAGATTAAATAATATCTACCATAAATGTAAAATATATTTTTTAACATCATCTATACTCTGGATACATATTTGAAAATATTTAACAAGAAAAAAAAATACATTTTGATGAGATAAAGCGGTGCATACTAATGCTGTAAACAACTTTTCCTTATTTTTTAAGATATTTATTATAAAAATAATAAATTTATCGCTGTTAACCTTTGAAAACGGTAAACACATTTTATATGAAGGAGATTCCTTGTATTAAGCGATGAAACCAATAAATATTGTAAAATAATTTGGTAAGGAGAAGTATCTTACATAATTGTAAATAGCGAGAATGAAGTTATTAAGTAGTGATTGGAGATTATGGGCATAATATTTGTAAGTGGGTTGATAGTGATGGATGGAAATTGGTAAAGTAAAACAAGTGTAAGAAGAATGAGGTTTTTCATGACATCCTTTAAAAAAATGCGTTGTTTTATGAACAGTCCAAAATAAAAGTCCAAAGTTTTGCCGCCCCTGGTATGACCCACAACAAGTTTCTCATTGAATATGAAAGGTGTGTATGTGAGTGTGAGTGAGTAGAAACAAAGAAAAAAAATGTGTTCATTTCATGTAGACCATATCTGTTAATGTTTTACTGCACCATCATTCTCACGAGACAGAGCCTGCTCTGTCCTCTGTTTCATCGGTGCCCTTTTCTGAAGGAAAATAAAAAGTTATACTATTATTACTTTAAGAATCTTCAAAAAGTAAGGGAAGTGGTAGGCCTATAAATGCAAAGGAGTCTATTTTGAAAGGTCAAGCCAACCCATAATGTAGACTCAACCTAATTATGTTCCAATGCTTGTAATAAAATTCAAAGTTATGCTTTCATACAAATTATTCTTAATAAGAAAATAATTTTAAGTTTAATTTAATTTTATAAAATTAACTTTTAGGTGAAAATTCATTTATATATTATTGTTTTTGTCGAGATGAGGTCGATCATAATTTAGGTGGGTTTCGAGTGGTTTTCCTTCAAGCTCCATTGATTCAGCCTTAAAGGAATGAGAGAGTTTTACCTGTAGATAATATGAATATCATGTATATAAATTGAAGTTTTGTAATATAATCGGGAGCATTTATGTAATATAATAAGGGATATTGCATAAGTAAATCAGTAAATCAGAGCATTTATACAATATAATAAGGGACATTGTGCAGGTAAATTAGAGCATTTAAAGAGGTCGAGATATTATAAAGATTGATTCCCATAATATATTTATCTAAATTAATATTATTGTACCAACATAATTATGTGGGTGGGGTTTATAATAATAGTCTAAAAAATCATGGTTAATTTTATTTCATCATGGTTAGGCCGAAATATAATACATCTGACTTGGACTTGATCAATGAATGTCCGATCAAATCCGAGACAGTACTACTATAAAATGTCGTAATTTTTAGTAGATGTGAGGTTTCTAACACACACTCATGACACTTGGATTCTCCAACTCATGCATATATTTATGGATTATCCGATAGCGGTCCAATTGTAAATGGTCTGATAAGGCTAACAAACTCTTGGTAAAATAGACTCTAAATGACTCTGATATCATATTAAGAAGTGAATTACCTCCCTCACACCCAAATTCTCCAACTCAATGAGACTATATATTTATGGATGGTCTGAAAGTGGTTTAATAGCGGGGAACTTGATGAGACCAACAAACTCTCACTAAGATATACTCTAAATTGTTCTAATATCATTTTAAGAGATGAACTTTAAATCTAACTCAATATTATAAAATTGAGTTATAAGATGATTTATTTATAAAATGTCTTAATATTTTATCAAGCTGAAATATCCAATTGTTATAAATGTAAAAACCCACATCAAATTAAGATAAAAAGTTATATTAGGAAGTGTTGGTGATTTTATATGAAAGATGATAAAATCATATATAACATTACAAATTTATTTATTATGATTAAATTATTCCTGAGTCTAAATTATAAAATGTACTTACATAGTTTCTAACAAGTAAAACACTCCAACAATAAAGTTATATAATTGTATTTTTCGTTGCCCAGAAAACTACTCAGAGACATGGTGAAATGCAGAATAAGATAACTTAATTTAATAATAATGTTGAGATGAGGGTAATTCCAAGGTGTATCCTTAGAACACAAAGAGGTTAAAGATATTCCCCCACTAATTGTGAAGGTGAGAAAGCATTTACTGTAAAACGGAAAATTAAGTTTGGCATAAACATTTGCCTCCACATAAGTAGAACTGAATTACCAACTCCCAACCCCACCCCTGAACCACCTTATTCTGTTTTGGCTATGCTTCGTGTTTTGTGTTTTTAGTGTTGTTTAAGATTGTCATTTTCATTAATTGTTTATTTGCGTTGAAATCGTGTGGGAATATGTCGGGGATTTAATGGCGATCACGACTTAATCATCCAATATCACGTACCATTAATCAGAAAGTTTATTTCAAAAAAAATTCTATAAAAAAATATATCAAATTATCTTCGGTTAGCTATACCAGAAATTTGGGAATATTATTATTTAATTATTTACAGTATAATTTATGTACAAGTGGACAATCACTGATTGAGAATAACAGAAGAAGATAAAATAGTAAAAAATAGATATTATTTTTTTATTAGTAGTGGAAAGAGACTGAGTGTGTGAATATTTTTTTCTTATCCCTCAAGAAATGGATATTCTGCTTTTGAAAGACAACTACATCAGGTTCACTTACAAAGCTGACAGTTCATTAATACAAGTTTATCTCCTTCCTATATTAAAACTATTTAATCATTAAATATCCAAATTTGTTAATGGAAAATTAAGATGTTATCAACAAAATTCTATCCCATTTCACTTAAAAAATCAATAAATAAAAAATAATTAATTATTATATTAATTAGTTATTATTTTAAAAATTAAACAAATTATTGATATTTAAAATAATTTTTTTATTAATAAATAATTTCTAAATTAATATTTAATTAATTCAAAAAAATTAGTTACTACCTTTAGATTTTAAAAACTCTAATTAGCAATCATTCTTTGAAATTTTTTTATTATCTTAAATATTTTTTGAAGTTAATAATTAAAATAGTGAATGTCATTTAAATAAAGATAAAATATTTCATTACAACTTTATTTTTTTAATAATAATTAATATAATTTGTTTTTAAATTATTGATAATGTTTAAAAAAGTTACGGTGACTGTATTCGAAGATAAATCAGAGAAACAAGCTTGTTATGGAAAATAGACAGAGTGGTTAAGAATTTAATAAAAAAAATCAAATATAATAGAAATTGAAAATAAGATAGACACTACAAGAAAAATTGGTTTTAATGGAAAATTATTTTTACATTATCCAGTGTTAAAACTTCTATTAAGTCATTTACTTAGGATTGTAACTTTTCCCGCTAAACTATCCCTCGGGAGCCCAGTTAAATATCATGGGTTTAAGAACTTCTGTAAAATATCATGGGTTTCAAAACCTCTATAAAATACCATGGATTTAAAAATCTCTGTTATATACCATGTGTTTAAAAATCTCTGTTATATACCATGTGTTTAAAAACCTCCATAAAATACCATAGGTTTCAAAACCTCTATTCAATACCATGGTTTAAGAACCTTCGTAAAATATCATGAGTTTCAAATATCCAATAAAATGACTTGTAGTCTAAAATAACCTTCAACCCCATTTTTCACATCTCTAACGATCCTCTTAACTTCTCTCTTCCACCGTAGATACATTGCTCTCTGACACAGACTCAATGGTCGCCGACGGAAGCCTAACAAGGAATCACAATTCAGCCACACTTATGTCTATTAAATCTAAGTTGAAGAAACACTAAATAAGGCACTAACTTCTTACTCCAATATTGTTTCTTACATCACCTTACTACCCCAAGTTGGGTCACAAGCCACTGTTATCTAACTCGACAACAACTGGTGTTTATAACTGCTTTATCAATCCGAAATAATTGCATTATCTGTCATATGTGTGTTCTTGGCTACGAGGACTTCAAAGGCATGTGTGTTCTTGACTACGAGGACTTCAAAGATTGAAATAACATATTGCAAGGAGAAATTAACTTTGTTACTTCTCACTTTCACAATTAATTAATTATTAGATGCATTTAAAATAAAGGTCTTAATTTAAAATATTTCAAAATTATAAAAATTAAATATTAATAATTATAACTAAAACTAAAATTGCACATAAAATATACGTACATCAAAAGTTAAAACAAGATAAGTCAAGCTTTTTGAAGTATGAGCTCGTAACAAAAAAAACTATAAATTATATAAACCAACTACCATCAACCATAAGAAATATGCAAATATTGTTAAAATACTTGTTATCCAAGATTAATGGTTGAAATACATATTATCCAAGATTATTTTGCTGAGTTTTTAAAATAAATTTTGAAACTTTAGAAAACTTATTTGTAATGTAACGTTACACTTTCTCTAAGAGAATTTGTTTATAAAATATATTAAAACTATATAGTTTTTATTTATTTATTTATAAATAGATTTAGTTATATTTATTTATTGAAGTTTGAAAATCTAGAGTGTTTTATTGAGGTTCTAAAATAAATCTTTGAAATTTAACGAAGGTTAAAAAAATCTTCGTTATTTTGTTGAGATTTTAGAATAAACCTTTGAAACTTAACAAAGATTAAAAAGATTTCTCTTAATTTGCCGAGATTGTAGAATAGACATCTGGAACTTTTTGAAAGTTAAAAAAACCTTTGTTATTTTGTTGAGGTTTTAGAATAAACCTTTGAAATTTAACAAAAGTTAAAAGAATCTTCGTTATTTTGCAGAGATTTTAAAATAAACCTTTGGAATTTAACAAAGGTTTAAAAATCTTTGTTATTTCGCTAAGGTTAATAAAACCTTTAAAATTTAACTAAGGTTAAAAAAGTCCTCGTTATTTTGCTTAAGTTTTATAATAACATTTAGAATTTAACGAAGGTTTAAAAAATCCTCCATTAATTAAATCAATTCCTATGGTTATATTAATCACTGCTAAATAATCTTGTTAAAAACATTTTTCTTTAATCCACTAGTACAGAAAAGCTCATTAACGACAGTTAAAAAGGTTATATAAAGACGATTCTTGAACTATCGTTATTGCGAGTGTCGTTATAAAACAGATATTTATAACGAAAGTTCTAGAACCATCATTATAAAACCAAATTAACGACATGTGTTAAAAATTGTCGTTATTCTACTAAATAAACAATAATTTTTTTCATAAAATACACTTATTACAATGGTTCTATTGGAAAATTGTCATTATAAATGCTTTCTAAAGACGGTTCCTAACTATAATCGTCATTATAAGTATTTTTTTAAAATATTTTTATTTATATATATACTTTAATCCTGCATAATCTATCAAATTTCAAGAATAATAATACATGTAATATTATAATTTAAATATGAAAGTCAACAAAAAGTTCTATAAATATATCAAAAAATATTATGTCATTATAAAGTGTTATACATGATTACCTTAAGGTGCATCCAAGTGAGTTTCTTTGTATTTACACTTGCATTTCTCTTTCTACTCAACATGTTATATCCATAATAAGCACTGGAATAATAAGATTTCATGTTATAACACACACATAATATTATGTAATGTAATGTATGAGTAATAAATTTGTGAATGTAATATAATCATAATGATTTGATAAATCTCTAATTTATACTAGGAAAGGAGGAGGGAGGGAAGGAGGAGGAAGGGACAACCCTAAGGTTGGTCGCACGGTGCAGGGGCGACGGGTTTGAGAGCGCTTGACAGAACAACACTGGGGCGACGCAGGGATGGCGGGTTTGAGAGCACTTGACGGAGTAGCGTTGGCGCAGCACAAGGATGGCAAGTTTGAGGGAGAGGACGTGGTGTGATGGGGTTGTGAGTGATGGGGAGGTGGGATGTGCGATGAAGGCAAATGTGTAGGTGAAGAGAGTGAGAGAATAAGTGAGAATGAGAAAGGTGAAAGGAGTGAGAGGAAGAAGATGAAGTGAGTGGAGAGAATGAGAGTGAAGAGCCCGCACGGAAAAAGTCCCAAAAGCATATATAACGATGGTTCAACAAGGAACCGTCGCAGTTTACACAGAAACATACATATAACGATAGATCAGGCGGGAATCATCGTTAAAAACAGAGAAATTTTGCAAAAAACTACTCAAATGTTACCGTCTCTTTTACAACGATTGTTATTTACGAACTGTCTTTATACGAAGTTGTTGAATTCATATTTTGTACTAGTGAACATTAATTATAATAAAAACATTATTTAAATAAGTAGTATATTTTAAAGATTTGATAAGAGGTATTTAAGAATTATAATATTGTACTAGTGCATAGGTTAACAAAGATCATATTTAAATTTTATAAAATTTATAAAAAATTTACAAATTGCCTTAGTTTATTTTGATTTAGTGTGAAATGAAGTTAAAATATATAGCAATGGAAAAAAACGCATTCAATGTGTTTGACTGAAAAGTCATTGTAGTGTCAGCTACTTCTTTAGATGATGTTAAATTAAATTCCGTGGACCACAAATCAAAATCACAAATTCAAACTATACTGCGGACAGCTGTGGAAAATAGATATTTGGATATTGAAACATTTTATACATTTGTATTATTTTGTTTTCACTAGTAATATATTTACAGTTAGTGAATAATGGATAAGCGAAAGAAGACACGATGAATGTATAGAAGATATGTACAAGATTAGTCTAAAATCATTATAATGGTTTTTTTTAAGAAAAACATTACAATATTTTGAAAGTATATTTTCACTCTATAATAAATTAACTTCTCAAAAATCATTGCACTAATAATAATAACCCTTTGAAAGGTTTTGAACGAGTTAAGCTTTAAAAACTACTTAAGTTAAAAAAAAACATTGCTAATAACTAACTAGTTCATTCTAAATGAGAAATAGAAAGATAACAATTATTTTAAAATGATAAAATAGATTAATATAATAAGTTAAAATATTTTAGCTAAAAACATATTAGGATTTAGGATCGAGGTCTATAATATTTTGGACACAGATTTGGTAAAATTGAGTAAATATTTGGTCGCAGATCTAAGTAGGAGTTTACAAAACTATATTAATAAGACTAATGTTTTGACCTACATGAATGAAATAAAGGTCATAGCGTCTCACTTCAGCAAAAAGAAACTTACACACTCAGAGAACGAACAAGAAGTGGAGTGCCTCTAGACCGAAATGATCAAGATAAAAGACGCATGGAGAGCCACATATGACCTAGCTAAGACGAAGCCCAAACACATGTTGATAAAGAGTCTTTGATTTCCAATCACACCACCCAAGATTGGGAAGAAAAGTAAAAGAAATGGCTTGAAACCAAGAGCACTCTAAAGTTAGAAGTAGAAGTGCCTACACTACAAGAAAATCATCAAATAGAAACTAATTTTTAGATACCAAAATAATTAGTTGCAATAGTAACGAAATTAGAGACTATTTTAGAAACTAAAAAAAATTGGTTTCTAAATTAGTTTTTATTATTGTTAAATAGCTTCTAAATTGGTATCTAATTAGCTACCAATGTTTTAACTACCAATTATTTAGATTCTAAATTTGGTAGCAAAAACCTTGGTTGCTAATTAGATACCAATTTAGAAACCATTTAACAATAATATAAACTAATTTAGAAACCAAAAATTTATTTATTCCCTAAAATGGTCCCTAATTTAGTCACTGTAGCAACTAATTATTTTTTGTTTCTAAAATTGGTTTCTATTTCATGATTTTCTTGTAGTGCTAAGATCTTTGATGGGGGATTTCAAGCGACGATGGCGATGGCGATGGAGCAAGCTAGAGTGATCACTCCCTCGGCTTACTTTTCATCTGGGGATTCAAGAAAGGTTGTCATTAATGTCGCGATTGTGGAAGAAGATTGAAGACTCTAATTATTTTGTTTTTATCTTTGTAATTGGCTCTCTTTAATTAAATCTTGTTTACTAGTGTACTTTCGTATTATGGTGTTTTAGTTTACATTATTAAAGTTTTTGAATAAAAAAATAAATAATTTGAGATTGATGCTAATAAAAATCTCAAGTCGTAAATAAGATAATTAATCAAATCATTTCTTATAACTTATCATTTGAAATGTTATCGTTTAAGTTGTAGGTTATTAACCAAGACATAACTTATCACAATTTGAAATATTAAATCCTAAGTTATAGGTTATTAACGGAGACATAATTTATAACTTGTCACAATTTAAAAATAGTGTGATTAAGTAACACCTCTTTATCAACTATGATGTGTGCCTAGTTGAAGATTTTGTGATGGAATTCTAAAAAAGAAGCGTAAAAATCTCGCATGTATGTCCTAACTTTTATCCTAACTTAAAACTTTAATGATCTTTAACGTCGTAATAGGAATTAAAATATTGATTAGAGGCATAATAGGGTGTACAAACCATGCGTGCATGCCCCGACTCAAAGTAATGAAGTGTATAAACCTTGTATGCATGTCTCTATCGTAATGAGGATTAAAATCTAATTAAACTCATAATAAGTGTACAACCCCCATGTGTATGTCCCGATTCAAAGCCGTAATGAGGTGTACAAAACCTCGCGTGCATGTCTCAGCCGTATTCAAGATTACAACCCCTATTAGTATCGTCATGGGGTGCATAAATGCTATGTGCATGTCTTGGTTGTAATAAAGATTAAAATCTCAATTAAATTCGTATTGGGGTGTAAAAATGTTATGTGCATGTCTCAATCATAATGAGGATTAAAATTTCTATTAGAGTCGTAATGGAGTGTACAAACCTGACATCCATGTCCCAGCGTAATGAGGATTAAAATACCTATTAGAACGGTAATGGGGTGTGCAAAGGCTGCATGCATGTCGCAACTATATTGAGGATTAAAATCTCGATTAGAGTCGTAATGAGGTGTACAAACCTCGTGAGTATATTACTACTGTAACGATGATTAAAATCTTATTAGATTCAAAATATTCTAGCCAAAAATACCTCATTTTGATTCCTAGAGTTTTTAGCTAAAGGATCTGGAATTTTCCTCTTATTCATAATTATAGGAGTCTTTTATAAACCTTTGTTAGTTATGTTATTATGTGAAACTTAATTAATATTATCTAATTGTTAAAGTTTAAATTTTTCTCAACCAATTTCAAATATCACATACAAATATTTCCTTATTTTTACCTAAGATTCAAACTAATTTTATTGAATATCTCTCTTAATTTTTAATTGGTCATATAACTTATTATCAAGATAAGTTATATTTTGTTTGAAACATGACATGAAACTAGTTGCAGCTAATTAACGAACAAACTTAATATTTAATCAAGTCTAGAAGTTCTGATTTTAAATAATTCTTGGTTATTAAATATTAACAAAAGTTAAAATGATAATAGCCTAACATTAAAATTTGTTATAGTATGAGAACTATGTTAGTGAACTTAATATACATTTGGTCATTTAAAAAATAAATTTATAATTAATTTCTCATAATGAAAACATCATGTCTTAATTTTATAAAATTAATAATTTTAATTCAACCGGGCAATTTATGACATTTACCATTAAGATATTGATTATGACTTCCACATTATACTCTGTAACACTCTAATTTACAGGGTACTCATATTTTTTATATTCAATGTGACTATGATTATTGTAATATTGTTTTTTATGCATTTGTATTATTATTTCTTTATTCTTGTGATAATATAATGTATGAGTGAACATTAATATTCTAACTAGGAAAGTTTTAATTTGGATGGTTGGATTAAAACAATTATTTTAAAAGTGGAGTATGTTAATTTTAATATAGAAAAGTCAAAACGGCATATTAAAAACTAGAATAATTTATTGTTGTTGTGGGTGTATTGAAATTTAGTGAAATGTGAACCTAGAGTGTGGACCATGGAGTAAGTGTTGGAGATCCCACATCGTCTAGAGATTAGAGTCTTACTTAGTATATAAGTGGGTGCAAACCTCAATCCTATGAGTCGGTTTTATGGGGTTGAGTTAGGTTTAAAGTCCACTCTTTCGTAATATGGTATCAGAGTCATTTCGAGCCTATCCTAGCGAGTAATTGTTGGGCTTATCAGGCCACCCGCTATCGGGTCGCTATCGGACCACCCATAATATATAAGTGGGTGCAAACCTCAATCCTATGAGCCGATTTTATGGGGTTGAGTTAGGTTTAAAGTTCACTCTTTCGTAATAGCAAGCAATGAGCATGAACCATTGGTAGCATGGATTTGCACAGAAAAAACATGCACTGTAGAGTGAGGGAGGGGGATGGAAGAGGCATGTAAACTACAAAGCACCGAACACCGAAAATGAATGAACCAAGCGGCATGACTTTCATATACATCCACTCACAACCACTCATTTACCTAACTACCCTAAGTCTCACGTCACATCAATGCTTATCGGTTTTTTTGGATTTTTTATTGATATTATGTAATTTCACAATATAATTATTATTAAGAAATAAATTTTAAATATGATTCAATATTATAAAATTTATTTATAACATCAGATTTTGTAATCATTATGAAATATAATAATTTTTATAATAATATATCTTTCGATTTATGTGTGAGATTATATATTATGAATGTTTTTTCTAATAATCCGATTACGAGTAATATGATAAATACAATAAACTCTCATTAGTATAGACTTTAAATGACTATGGTATCATATTAAAAAGTAAATATTTTAAATCTAATTCAATTTTATAAAACTGATTTATGAGATGAGGTTTGCACGGTTAATATCGATGTAGAATCTCCAATTTTAGAGACAAAAAAATAATTAGTTGCTATAGTGGCTAAATTAGAGATCATTTTAGAAATTAAAAATAATTTTGGTTTCTAAATTAGTTTTTGTACTGGTACGACTGAATGACTTAATGAGTCGACCAGGAACTCGAACCACTCGACCACGATAAGAATGTCACGTTATGACACGTGGCCGACCGACCCATGACGACGAGTCATGGGTTGACTAAGTCAGTAGGGTTAATCCATAATTAAGAGTTGTTTATCAGAATCCTAAACATGAACCAACATCCTAATTCGGCCCACCAACAAAGGCCCATTAAGGTAATATAAATAGCACAGATTCCAAGAATCAGGTACGTCATTATTTAGTACTCTGACAACTGAGTGTCGACACCTTGACTGACTTGATCGTCAGAGTATCTTTTGCAGGTACTATCCCAGCCTGTAAGACCAAACGACCGAGAGGAGGAAGACGAAGTAGGAAGCTGAGAGTGACAACGACCGACCGAAGGGAGAAGTAGAGCAATCATTCTCTAGGCCCCAACACCCATTCGAGAACCGTTTCTATTATTGTTAAATGGTTTCTAAATTGGTATCTAATTAGTTATACCAAAGTTTTTTATACCAAATTTAGAATCTAAATAATTGGTAGTTAAACACTTTGGTAGTTAATTAGATACCAATTTAGAAACTATTTAATAATAATAGAACTAATTTAGAAACTAAAATTTTTTTTGTCTCTAAAATGATCTTTAATTTGGTCACTATAGCAACTAATTATTTTTTGTCTCTAAAATTGATTTTTATTTTATAATTTTCTTGTAGTGAAAATTAATAACTTATCTATTTTAATTTTTTTTTAAATTTATCAATTTTAATAATTAATTTGTAAAAGTTGACCATATTAGTAAAAGATCATCGTCTTTCTTTATTTTTTTCAAACTTGTTTTTCTATTTTTCTACTTTCAACCAAAAACAAAAATATGATTAATGAAATAAAAATACACTAAATGTTGGACGAGAAATATTTATCCATAAAATTAAAGATGCGGATACATTCACACCATCTAAAATAAAAACATACACCTAACATTCTATTTAATTAACATCTTTCTTATTTTTATTTTATTTGTTAATTTAAAATATTATTATATTACTATAAAGATTGTTAAATGTGTGGTTTTTAATATTTGTAGTATCAAAATAAAAGTTTTCCTAAAAATAAGAACGGAAAATAATAAAGCCTTCGACTAGGGTAGTTGCTAGGTAACTTCCTCTGCTATTGTCTACTTTGACCAAACTTGTAATCAAGTTTCAACATTCAATGTTCAATGTCAAAGATCAAATCAAACCTGTCTGAGCATTTAATTCTACATAAATTTAACATTATCACACGTGGGAAAGAGTAGGAATGAGTCATTATAGGATTTTGATTGAAGTTTGCCTTTTGTCGTAAAATAATTTATAAATGCTTGTATAGAATTGGACCATTTGCATAATTAGCTCTTATATTCTTAGCTCTTAATTACAAATTAACTTTTAATTATAAATTAACTTTGGATATCATCCAAGACTAAAGTTAAAGATGATTATAAAAATTTCAGTTTTAAATGTCTAAGCATCCTATTGATCCAAATAATATTATTTTAACAAATTTCATGTTAAAAAAAATATTATTATAGATATATATGATCAAAATGATTTTTATAAAAACAGCAACCATAATGGAACAAGTAAATTCTTCAAAGTATTGGTTATTTTAATTCATAGCAGGTGAACTTTAAAAAAAAAATATAACCCATGTTCTCGTAATAAAAAAACAAATTCTTAAAATTAAGGATTTGGAGCTTTTTAAAATTTAATGATTTGGAGCTTTCTGTTTGTGATATTTTTTCAAAGTGATTTAAGCTTAAAAAAAAAGTAATATTTATAGCTTACCTGCATTTTGTACTTTGACTTGCTTTTGTTTTTTTAATCTCAACTAACATATGACATTATAATATATCAATATATTATCCTTAAATCATCTTGAAAAAACCGAGTCCAAACATGTAAAAGAATTTTGTTCAATCATTATTGCATGCTAAGATCAACCTAATGTAAGATTTGACACTTAATAAATACAATAATGTCGTGTTAGATAATAAAATGTCAATATATATACATATGTATATATATATATATATATGCTTATTTATTTATCATACCAGTGTAAGAGAAAGATTGTGTAGTTTTTCAGATATATATTATAGAATGTGTATACTGAAAAAAGGTTTTAGTTTAACCTTAAAAACTTCCATATTGTATATCCTTTCAAATAGAATTCAACACTATTATACAATTTTCGCTAATAAAATTAAAGTTGTATTACCATAAAGAAATAATGATTGTAAAAGGAATCCGATTTCCCCTCATTTAAATGCTCGAGTGAACTTTTTAATTAACCAATTTTTTTTTCGTTGATCTGTTTAACTCACTAATCGAGAATGACACTAATCGAGACTGTCATTCTGTTATTTTTTATTTTTGTACTTTTAAAAAGAAAATCATGTTTTTGAAATTAAGATCCGTAATAGTACATGTTTTATATAAAATTTTATTTATATTAATTTATTTATACATCATTTTGATTTATTAAATTATTGTTGATATTTATTTTAGATATTAAACTTTTTTAATTAGAATATTAAATTTTGATTTAATTTTTTTACAATTCTAATGTAAAAAAAGTGATACTAACTACTACAATTAAGTAAATAGATTTAAAATTAAAAAATTATTAAAAAATTATGAATCAGTTCGCAATTTGTCAACTTATCCCGTAATAAAGTGGATTATTAATTTCAGTTTGTATAATCTTGATGAATGAGTCCATCTGTTCATTTCAATGAAGCGTATCCATCCATTTTCAATGAATCTTAAACACTAAACCCTAAACTCATTGACACTCAGCAAAGAATCACGTAAAGTTATACATGTTATAGTTTCATTCCTTATGCGAATGCAAATAAGATATGTATTTTATGATATTGCAATTGACAAATAAAACATGATGCAATTAACTTGACTTTTTATATTTCTCCAATTTATTCTTAATGGAATATCAATTTGACTTTTGGCAGATCTTTCATTCATTCAGTTTATTATCTTTATCTTAATAATGATCAACACAATAGTTAATATTCTCAACCTTTAAAACGCGAATTCATTCATTCTATTAAGTAATATTTTCTTAATTATCAAAGATTTCACAAAAGCAAAATTAAAAAACAAATAGTGTATATGTACGCACTAACAATTAAGATTTGGTAACTCTTTGGCGTCGTGGTTTAATTTACGAGCTTTAAATAACAATTCTGATTCATTATGTAAATTTTCAAAATCAACTACCTTAATATACATAAGAGTTAGATGCCTTATCTTACAAAGAAATTAAAAAATCATCATACTCTCACTAGATTGACACGTCCTTATAAAATTGGTTATAAAATAAATTTTATCTCATTTAAATATTATAATCTAATTTATTTTTAATTGATGTAAAGTTTTCATAGAATAAATTTTGATAATATATTAAAAAATAACTTTAAGTTTATTTCATTCTAATAAAAATAATCTATAAGATGAGATTTATTTCATTTATATATTTTCTAAATTTCTAACACCATTTAATACTCGTAGAGGACTGTAATTAAAGTATGCATCTCTAATAGTTGGGCATAAACCCATTCTTATGCAAAAGAAGCTTAACATCATTATCATCAACCTATAATTTCAAGTGCACTTTCGTCTAACATAGCAATATAGTCTTATCCGCGGTCCCTCTGATTTCTTGCATGACCTTTTAAATTCCTTCCTCAAATTATAGACTAAGACGAATCCAACCTTAATAAAGCCTGCCATATTATGTATACCCAATTATGACCCAAATAAAGAAAAGTCCAATTATGATTTGATGCATAACAATATATCTTCAGTCTATTAAAACATATATTAAAATACAAAATGTTGATTATGCACAAGTTTCAAAAAATTATCGAGACATGTATCATATACAACATGAATTGTGTCGTTTTAAAAAGTACCACAAATAAACTAATTGAATAAACTATAGCAACTTACTTAAATACGTGTTTAGTAACCTCGTATCACATAAGAATTCATGTTAAAACTTTAATAATATATTTTATTCAATTCATACATTTTTATCATGATAAACATCATTAACAAAAGTATTAAAATAGGTCTTCTTAAAAAATTTATTAAAATAGGTTAATTATAAACGAGTAATAAATTATTTAATGAATCCAAAAAAAAAATTAAATAAATTTATTCATAGAGAATCATATCATTGGTATAATAAACTTTCATGTAGTATGTTCTTATAAATATTTATGAATAAGTATAATCTATCTATGTATCGTTTTTATTAAAATATGAGTTTTGGTATAGTTTTTCCATATTTTTGTATTTTTTTTTAATAATATTTTTTATGTGATGATTGAAGATTATTGTTACTTGAGGTGTCAGTCTAACTGAAATGTCAAGTTGCATAGTTATATCTAACATAAAAACTTAAAAAAAATAAAAATTGAATAAATTATTTAAAACACTTCATTTAGATTGTTATACATTCCACGTAAAAAAAAACATTTCATAATTATAAATAAATATAAATTTTATTTTATAAATTAACAATATAAAATTAAATTTATAATATAATATCAAAGTTATTTAAAAAAATATATAATACAAAGTTTATTAAACTTAACAATTCACTTATTATTACCTCATAAATATTTTCTAGCAACTAAACAAGTTGTTTTGTTCACTATTTACTAAGTCAGTTGGAATTAATACTACATATAAAATATTTGATTATATATATATAATGAATTTAAAATTTATATGCTAAAATTTGGTTGAAATTTGAATATTTTTCTTGGAAAACAACCTAAAAGTTTTAGGAGGTGAAAACTGAAAGATAAAGGAGGAAAAAATTAGAAAATAATAGGAATATGGAAGAGGTGCTAGAGATTACGCGGTGAGGTGGGGCCATATGTCGTAGAAGAAAAGCTACAAAGCTCCAAATCATAAATCACGCGAGATGATGATCCAACGTGAATACACATATGTGACACACGTGTCCCTTCATCCACTGTCCGATTTCTGCAGCAAAAGTCAAATTAACGCGCCGATTCCATGCAACACCATCGACGCCGTGGGCCCCAACCGACTAGCCCACACTTCGCTCCAAAACCAGTGTCGTAAGCAGTGACAAAATCACCACGTGTGGGCTCTCGACACGCGCGCACCACAGTTGATAGCACGACACGTGTCCGCTTACCCATCACCCACCTTCTTTATTTAAAAAAAACTGCCATTGAAATAGACATTAAATAAAGTATAAAAGGAACACCAGAAAATAAAAGGAAATGTAAAAGGAATCAGAACACAGTACAAAATAAAAAGAAATACACATTTCACAACTTTTTAAAAATATAAGTAGATAATGACGGCCCTTTTCACCTTAACCTTAACTGTTAACTTATGTAATATTAGATTTGAATTTTAAAATTGTCACCTCACCTAACGATGGAGCATTGATTTGAAATTAGATTAAACAAATAATGGCATGTAGAATTAAAGACAAAAATAAATGCCTTTTCTTCCTAATTCCTTTCTTTCCCACGCTCTGCTCCATGAGGCAACCACGTAATGCATATGGTAAGAAATAAAAAAGGACAAAGGTCTTATGTAATAGAATATAATAAAAAGAAAAAAAGTAGAAAAAAAAAAGTAGATGGAAAATCAAAGGCCCACTGCCTAAACATTATCGCCCATGTGTGTTCTAGAAACTGCTGGCTCCTGCCGCCACGTGTTCCCAAATCGCCTATAAATAAACACCTCTCCCTTATGAAATAAGTTTCAAGCGCCGCCACCATAGTTGGTCTTAGTCTTGAAGTAGGGAGGGATATAGGGAGAACCAGAGATCAATCTCAGGGTAGAAATAATATTCTTAGAGCAAAAACATGGCATCAGAGCTTCAACTGCCCCCAGGTTTCAGATTCCATCCAACTGACGAGGAGCTCGTGATGCACTATCTCTGCCGCAAATGCGCCTCGCAGCCCATCGCCGTTCCCATCATCGCCGAAATCGACCTCTACAAATACGACCCTTGGGACCTTCCCGGTAATTAATGCAGTCTTCTTCATTTCAATCCAGTTTTTTTATATATATATAATTTTTAAATCAACTAACTATTATCATTTGAAATGCAACTTTTTAATTTCCAGGATTGGCTTCTTACGGAGAGAAGGAGTGGTACTTCTTTTCACCGCGGGACCGGAAGTACCCGAACGGTTCGAGGCCGAACCGGGCGGCGGGAAGCGGTTACTGGAAGGCAACCGGGGCGGATAAGCCAATTGGTCAGCCGAAAGCGGTTGGGATAAAGAAAGCGTTGGTGTTTTACGCTGGGAAAGCTCCGAAAGGGGACAAAAGCAATTGGATCATGCACGAGTATCGTCTGGCTGATGTAGATCGCTCCGTTCGCAAAAAGAACAGCCTAAGGGTATATACATCGCTTCCTAGTTCAAGAGTAATTTTATTAAATTACGAGTTTAGCCCTTGGAGGGTCCCACTGGCTTTTCATGAAGCTGAGGATGATAATGATAATAATAATTCTCCCGGATAAGTCCATGATTTTGCTGGAAACCATGCAAAATGTATGGTCCTAACATGTTATCCCACCTTTATCATGTGATCACAACCACGCGGAACCTTCACTAGTTGAAGACTTACCCCCGTATCTGCTGTGGGCTGATTTATTTGGGCCCAAAACTTAACATCACATCCAAACCAACTAAACCCCCTACCCTAATCAAACAATAATTGCCGTAAAAAAAAAAAATCTTCTCCAAATCCCAATTATCCCTTTCCCTTTATAGAAATTATCCCTTTCTTAACTCTCTCACATGCATCATCCCATTCAACAATTAAATTTACATTCATTTTAATTAATAAATAAATCATGAAAAATTAATCTAACCGTTTTCCTTCTGCAGTTGGATGATTGGGTGCTGTGCCGTATTTACAACAAGAAGGGCACGATCGAGAAATTACAACCGAGCACCGACGTAGTTGTGAGCCGGAAAATCGAATCGCCGGAGATCGAAGAGAAGAAGCCGGAGATTCTGAAAGGCGGAGGAGGTCTTCCGCCGGCGATGACGGATTACATGTACTTCGACCCGTCGGATTCAATCCCGAAGCTGCACACGGACTCGAGCTGTTCGGAGCAGGTGGTTTCGCCGGAATTCGCGAGCGAGGTGCAGAGCGAGCCAAAGTGGAACGAGTGGGAGAAGAGCCTGGAGTTTCCGTATTACATGGATACTAGTCTGAGCAACGGTTTCAGCCAATTCTCGAGCAATAACAACAACAACATTCAGATGTCGCCGCTTCAGGACATGTTCATGTACTGGCCAAAGCCCTTCTGATTTTCACACCCCCACGACAGATTCCTACGTCGCCCACGGCCACACACAGCACCACGCATTCGCATTGCACGGCAGCACGAGACTGAAGGTCCATGAGTGTGCCTGTGCGATCACGCACACGATTATTGATTAGCGTTGGCTTTGGGCTGAGAAAAATGTAAAAAAAGTTTGGAGGGCATGTGTTGGGTCCAGCGTTGGGGTTGGGTATGTTGGTATGCGATGAAGACAATCGAACGGCGCATGATGGAGTTGTCCCTAGTAGTAGCATGTGTACAGCTCTTGCAGAACATAGATAGGTACACTACAGGTTGTCTTCATGTGATACAAGCTCCTCTCACCAAAACACCAAATGTGAAACCTCAATTCCCACCTTCTAATTTATATTTCTTTAATCATATATATGTTATTATTACTATTTCATATTTGGTCGCAATCTCAAGTTTTAACTTCAAGATGAACCAATCCATGTGTGGTGGGACTCGTAGTTTTTATATGAAGGCCAAGGTGTGACATTTATTTCTTATTTTTCCACACAACTCTCTTTCATCAGAAAAATCAACCTTCTATTAATTTAAGGTCAACAGAGCGTGCATTATCCTTACCAACCACAAGTGTTGAAGTTACATAAATCATTTCAATTTTTAAATGCAAAAACTTAGATATGCTCTTCGAAGTATTAATTGTTAATTTAATTTTTAATTAAAAATATTGCGTTTCAGTCTCTTCATTTATGTCACTGCGCTCAAACTGATGATTACTGAAATGTCAATTCTAGTTAGAGAGTAATATTAACAAATTTTACGTAAGGTGGCCATATTTTACTCCTTTCTGGAATGAAGACTTCTCTCTTAAATCATATCAAATAAGTCAAATCCTCTAAAATCTCCATACCTTATTTGTTAAATTAAAATTAATAAAATATCAAATTTACATTAATTTTCTCTTAATAGCAAAAAATATATAAATAAAAATACTAAAAAATTAAAAATATCTTAAATAAAAATTTTATAAAAACCGAAATTTATTAGATATCACATTTAAATTGATTCCTTTTTACTTTAGAAAAATATGTTTGATTATTTTTAAATACTAAAAAAGTTAAATAAAAATATTAAATTATTTACATTAATTTATATCATAAAAATATAAGTTAATAATGAATAAATTATTTCTCTTTAAATAATAAAAAAAATTGAATCAAATACAATAGAAAAATATTTTAAAAAATATGTTTATTTTTATTATTAGTTTAGTTATTTTTCTAGAAGGTACAAAATTAAAAAAAAAATCAAAAAAATCAAAAATAAAGTACAAAAATCAAATAAAAAATCTTCACTTGAATATAATAATCTTCTTGTTAATCCTTTCACACACTCAAATATTGTGGAACTATCTCAAACTGTTGTGGTTGGAAAAAAAATAGAACTGTTACGACAGAAAAGAATGTATACAACTGGATATGAGATATAAGGATTGGAGGTACAATGGAGATTATTTAAAAATTTAAAATTATACTTTTATTTAGAATAACTTTAAAAAATTAAAATTCACTTTTTATAATTAATACGGAGATGTTGAAGAAAAATATGGGGGTGGAGGGAGAATTTGACAATCTATAACTAGATTGACCCATAATTTAAGGAAAATTGGGCTCTGTAAGCCCATTGTTTCCAATACGGTGGAATGAAATTTGAATACAAACAAACCACGGCCGAACACAGTATGGGTTATGACTGTGGGAGAAGGGATTATCAACTCGATCGAGTCTTAATTAAAGATGTTTCTATGAATATAAATACTTGTACACAAGTTGTTTCTATAATTATAGAAAAAAATAAAATAAATTATTTTCACAAGCTAGCACGCAAAGTTTGTTGAAATAAGCTGAAAAATAATTTATAAACTCTTTCAAATACCAAAAAAAGTGTTAAAACAATTAGATAATTCTAAATAAGTTTTTCCAACTTGGACTATATAAAATATGAATGTGATTCTGACTTCCAAATTATGATATTGAGGTTCTAACCGAACCAATACAATTTGTTTAAGCAGTGAATGGATATTATTATAGAGTGCGCTGAATGAGCTACAATTAAAAACAGAGACTCAATTAACTTTGAAAAAGACTAGTTAATTCATTTGACCTTGTGTTATTGACGTTGTATTACGCTATTATCGCGTTGTTAAATTATAACAAAAATGTATATATCAACTACCACAATTACTGAGGATGTGTGCGCATTTGACTGAATTAATATTTTCATACTGCGGACTATTAGATGGCAGTATTTTGTATACAGAAATGTTAACGTGCGTATTTCAATCACAATTTATTAACTTGTAGTTTTCTTCCTATGCTTTGATATGTAAAACTAATAATGAGCATTTTCAGTGTCTGAATTGAATGGTATGAGATTATATTTTCTACTATACGAGATATCTGAGGTACCTAACTGTTCAAATAAATATATCTCAAATACTTAATAAAAATATCTTGATATCTAAAGATAAAATAAGAGGAAAATTAGTGTCAAAGTAATATGGGAATTAACTATGAAAATCATATTAATCTAAGGTCCATAATAAGCATGAACACCTAATTTTCGTCTCTTTAAATCAATATTATTATAAAGTGGATTTTAATCCTAACTTAATCCCATAAAATCGGTTTATGAGGTTGAGGTTTGCACCCACTTATATACAATGAAAGACTCTAATATTTAGTTGATATGGATTTCCAACAAATATCCTATCAAAATATATTTATTATTATTTATTACACTCAATCACAGTGAAAAGTGTTTTTTTTTTACATATATAAAATTTCAACTCAGACCGACAATTAAACGGAGACTATGGACATTCAAATAACCGAAAATCAAATTTGATCAATGAGAAGGACATTCTTAGTCCAAACCGGAAGAAATCAATTTTTTAATCCATAGTTTTGTTTTTTCAACCCTTTAGAACATTATTTTTAATTCTTATCCACCAGAAACAGCATTTGAACATATAAAGCCCTTAGCAATAGTTAATTATCTAACTAAAAAAAATGGTGTAAGCTAGTGGAAATTGACCAACCCCTTAAACAAGTTGAAGAGTGAGTGATGGAGAAGCAAGCAATCTTACATTAAACCTATTCAGTGGATAAATGATATGTTTAGTATAACAGAAGTGTTTTGTTAGGTATTTTATTACCCCGCGAGACAACCTTTATACTAACATTTTGAGTTTTGGAACTGTGGTCTGAATGGTATTTTAGGTACCAATGTGACATTCCTATAATCAAACAAGTTTTTATTGATCATTTAATTTTAATTAAAATCTAAATATGGTCCAAAACTTAAGAGTATCACCACTCGGTATATTAGTTAAACAATCGATCAAATTAAGGAATAAAGGAAAAATAGATACCATCTACTCAATTCATAGTTAAATAAAACGAATAATTATAAATAAGAAGTTTTAAATTTAGAAAATAATATATACTAATCTTGAATATTTTTCTTTTCTCCGTCACCATCCCAATTCAATTATTTAATCACTTCTTCGTGATTATAGCATTAACAATGGATTGTGCACGCTGAATTTTGTATTCAACGTCTCAAATGCTATGCTAAATTTTATTTTGTTGGATCCACACTTTAATTCTTTAAACCCCTTTATTTTACTTAAAGGAATGTAAATCATTACATTACAATTAAGTAATTATATTATATAATCATTATTTCACTAATTTTCCAATTATGTAAGTTTGCAATTATATAGAATAGCAACTTACTAATAAATGGAACCCATTTAAATAATAAAATAAATAGAATAATGAATTATATATAATATTTATTTAATTTGGAGAATAAATGCTTATGATTATGCAGTTATCCATCAAAATGATTCAAGATAATAGTAGAAAGGATCTTGGTTAATCTATTAATTATTTGATATTCAATTCTGAGATGAGTAAAATTGAAGAATTATTTTTGGACAAGTTCATAAATAAAATAATAAATATTTATATGTTTAGATTTTTAATGGTGAGGGTGGTTAAAAATAAAATGAAAGAGATTTATTATGCTGGAAGAGCATAGTTGTGTCAATTGAAAAATCAAGATATACTATTTTGATTCTACTGAAAACTTTCACATAATATCTTATTTGACAAACATTCAAGAAATAAAAGAATCACCAAAGAAAAATACAAAATTAAGTGATCTATTTTTTGGTATGCTAAATTTTCATATGCTAAAAGATTAAATTTAGTGTTAGGTGGGAAAAGAGACTTTAACCAAAAATAGACTTCAACTTGTAATAAGTGATAGACTACACTTAAATGTATGATCAATAGATTCTTCATACATTAACTTAGGTGGTGATGACTATAGATCTGAGGACATATCCTCCCAAGAGGTAGGGGATGATGGATACCGCCCAACCATAAACACCCACAAAATAAGGAGGATGAAGACTTCCAAACCATCCTTCCAAATTTGTATATAATAGATTTTTTTTTAATAGTTGAATAAGACTAGTTAGGGTTAGGAACATCTGATTAGGGTTTCAATTGGGCTTCTTTGAGCCCAATATAACCTAGATCGTTTAGAATATGGCAGGAGCAGATCCACCTTGGCAAGGAGCACATGGAAGCTCGCGAATGGAGAGGATTTGATATGAAAGACGTGAGCTACACATGAAAGATATAAGTCCACATTACATCTCCTCATTTGAGAGTTTATTTCTTAATTTTTCAAATTTTGACTCCAATTTGTTGAACTCGTTACACTATAAATAAGTGGATAGATTATATATAATTCAACTTGGAATTAAATAAGTGTTATGTTGTAAAATTGTAGTCAAAACACTTGTCTAAGCTTTCTCTAGGGTTATCTTACTCTTAATCTTCTTTAAAATCTTTCTTAGTAAATTGGTCTAATGTGTCAGAAGGCTACTTCCACTTCTCTACTCAAAATAGTCATGGATCCTAACTTTTCTTCCTCCACATTTCCGAAAGCTTCATACATCTTCCATAAAAAATTCAAGAAAAATCAAGAAGCAAGTATGAAGAAAATGTCTATCAAGAATTATAACTACCCACTTATTGAGAGATAGGTATGAGTATCCTCACTACCTACTTAATATTGTTAGTAAATTTTATTTAAATATTTTATAAAAAAAATCAATGATCAAAATAAAGTTATTAGAGAGAAAAATATTAATCATTGAAGAATTTTTTATAATTTCATTTTATATTTTTATTTATACCTATGAAATTGAAGTTTTTAAAAAGATTGATTTTTTAAAACTTATACTTTGTAGTGCAACTTATTTAATTTTGCTTTTTAAAAGGATCAAATTTATTTGCACTAATATTTTATTATATAATTTTATTTAAATTATATTTTAAAATTAATTTTTATCTAATTTATATTTTAAATATTTTTTAAATTATTTTATTTAAAAATAAAAGAATAAAGAAATATCTACAAATATCCATGGATACTCGCGAGTATAAAAAAAATTTGCAAGTATTATTTTTTCATATACTTAGTGGGTATCAAGGAAGGGAAATAGGTAGAGTATCGTATGTCAATTGACCATCAATATTGTCTTTCAATTTGAAAAGTCTTGAATCCTATGTAGTGTTTTGCTTTTAGGTAAAGGAACTAAAAATTGAGTGTCGTTATCTTCTAGAGTCTTGATTTATTAAGCCATAACATTTCTTCATTCAGGTTAAGAATCTACTTAATGATAAAATTGAGGCTCATATGTAGTGAAATTTTGGTAGATAAAGGTTTTGTATTTTGAATTGAGATAGTTTCAAGAATAAAACTTTTGAATGGCATAAGGGTGTGAGGTGCTAGTGAATAAATAATCATACAAATAAATAAATAAAATTATACACTAGAGATACACTAGAGATTATCTTTGACTTGAGGTTTCAAATACATCAACACTGTGTTTCATATGCATTGTGGAGCTCATTAGATTGATGAGTAATAATGAACAAAAGAATGATCATATCACCAATAAAGGAGGAAATATCTTTAGAAGAAGTCAATTTCTTGAAAGGAAAATTGTTTCATGAGAAAGCATGTTCTTAGAAATAAAAAATTGTTTAGTCTCTAGATTGTAAAATTTTTATCATTTGTTGGCTATGGGATAATCAACTGGAATGACACAATGAATAAATTTGTTTCTAAAGGAGGGCAAAGTTGTTACATGAGTGAAACATCCAAAATTGGTAATCGAAAAAAAATCCTGGTGATTAAAATTGGAAACACACTCCATCCAAAATTGGAACATGGATTGAAAAAATAAAAATGAACCACATTCAATAGATAATGAAGATATGAAACTTTCTTTTTCAATATATTTCAAAACTAAAAATGCAAAATAGTATTCCAAATTATCAAATTCAAAATTCGTATTCCAAAAATAAGATTCTCAATTACATGACTTGAAAAGTATTAATCTACATTATATAATCCAAAATTGTTCTATGTAGATATTTTCTCATATCATACATTTCAAAAATTGTTATATTTAGCTTTCATAACGTACAACATTTAGCAACACTAAAACTCAAATTACTACCTAAACACTAAAACTCAAGTTACTATTTTAGTTTACTCACTCGGAAAAACTTCATAATTGTACCATCTAAGAAAAATTTAATGAACTAAAGTCCAATATATGGATGACCAATGAAGTCGTCCCGACAAGTATTGTCTAAACTCATTCCAATTTTAACAAAAAAAATCCCTCCATTAACTGAGTACAGATATAATTAATATCCAATCTTTAAAATTGGGTATATATATATATAGGTATCCATCACATCCCACACTCATGTTCTCATATTCATCTCTATTTTAAATTACTAAAACATCTTTAATTTATTAAGTAACCTAACAAAATTTATATTAACTTTTCTTTGTTCATTTGTTTTGTAATTTATTTTTAGGTTTTAAATGAATGATATTTTTACTCTTTTTTATAGTTATTTGACCTTTGTCAAATTTTTATTTGATATTTAAACAATTATAATTTCTTTCTTGAAACAGGAAATTAAAGAAAAAATAATGTATATATTCTTTTGATATTGAATATTTGATAGTATAATATTTTTTATAAAAAATTATTTAATTAATATTTAGAACAATAAGTACAATAAGTAGACAAATACATAAGGGATTATCCAATGAGAATGGAGATGATGCAAAAAAAGTCCATACCCATTAGGTGTGATGGTAGAGATAAGAATAGATTTTTACTTACAGAATGGAAATGAGATAGTCAACATACCCACTCCGTTATCATCCCAAGTCAAACAACTCCATTGTCATGGTTGATATAAAATAAAAAGGGCAAATTCATCATTTTGAACAAATTGGGTTGAAAGAAACAGAAGCCCCAAAAATAATGGGTTGTTTTCGACTTCTGGGTCCTGTTGTATAGTACTTTTAACCCAGGAATACGTAAAAAGATGTGCAATTTTCTATTCGTGTCGGAACATCCATCCCCCAAAAAAGGTTCATAAATCCTCCAATTTTCAAAGCAAAATTTCATACATTCCAAGGGTTTTCATTGTATTGATGTCAAAACAGCTAATTTATCTAATTTTTCAATCCTAATGGTGTCGTCTAGAATAGCAATATGACGGAAGTAAACTTTAAAACAGACTAGATGTCCTATGATGAAAACCACTTTACATAAATTAAGATCCTCATAATCCCATTCTCAACAGTGAACAATGCTACGGAAATCAAACAAGCCAAGCAACAGTATGTGAAAGCAATCTCACCCAGTAGACCGGATTAGGAAGTAGGCTATGTAGCAGCTGCAACCAGTGCGGATCTAGCACGTGTAAAAGAAGCAATGACCGATCCAAGCTGAAGCTTATCGTTGCACCCAAAACTTAATCTGTACCTGGAAGAGATGAAATTTCATTCCCATTGTCAGAAGAGCTAATATAATTCCAAAAACACCAGAAGGAAGATACAAGCTTATTTCCCTTTGGCCTATTACTGATTATTAAACTTTCGTATTATACTTTACACTTTTTATCATTTTAGGTAACCACAATCACTGGAAAGTGAGGAAATTGCAAAATACAATGGGAGGAAAAAGAATAAAATGGGTAGGGAGACCGGGGGCAGGGATAGAAGGGACCATATCTCTTCAAAGCAATAAATTTCAGCCAATAAATGAGATTGTGTGGAAAAAAATTGTATTACTACTCCTCCTCTTTCCATAAATTATTAGACATCCATAATATATTGATCTGATGCTACCTAACAAGAGCCAAGCAGCACGAAGATGACAAAAGCATTTTGGAGTGTAGCATGTGGCTAAAGCATCATAACGCATAGGGTACAAATATAAGAAGCTCTTCTTATTTTCTGCAATTCTGAGATGTGCGTAATATAATAAGACTACAAGCAAGACATTTTTTACTATTAACATTCCTCGTATATAAAGTCTGAAGCTTAAGTTCTGTTAACTATTAAAAGAGTCTAATATCCGAGTGCCCAAGATATGGGAAAAAAGAGATCAAAAAATTTGTTCTTTTATGCACGTTAAATAAACTTAGCCAAATTATTTTTTTCTCCTTTCGTTACTATGGTTGTTCACAACCCCTTGCGCAATTAGAGTCGGAAATGGGTTAGACCAAGTTAGACTTCGCCTAAATAAAGCAATTCCTTTTCGCAAAATGTCGGCCTTTAGACAAACTCGTTACCTATTATAGGAGTTTTAAAGCACAGCTTGGCCTGGCCTTTTTCCTAAGTATGAAAACTTGACCTGGCCTAAATCATATTTAAAGGCCTTTCAAATAGTTGAAGATACATTTTTTACAACGTTAGAGATATGTTTAATGTAACTAACATCTGTTCATCAGGCAAGGCACAAGGACAATAGCATGTTAGTAGAGAAGAAATACATACTCTATGTCTGCCAAATCATTCATCAATTGTACTCGAACAGCTGAAGGCATCTTAATCTTAAAAACAAACCTGCAAAAACAATAAAGTGAAAATAGGATGGAAAAATTGTTGCCAGGATGTTGGACAATCAGTATGATGCGCAAGACTCACATTATCACTTCTCTGATAATATCAACCAGGGCCAACCCTTTCCTGGTCTTCATTTCTTCTATTCCTAATTAAAATTATCACCAAACAAAAATCATAAATTGCTTATAAATATTAAACACAATAATAAAGGCTAACAAGTCACTCGGTACTTTTAAAGCTATCTGTATATTGTTCGTTTAGAAGCCAGTAAGATATCTGCTCTATGTCTTTGGGCAATGGATTTCCAGTGCACAGGTAAATAGCTTCTTCTGTTATCTGCTGAGTAGCCATATGTGTTGACTGCACAAATATTAAAAACAGATTGCAATTTGCAATCCATTGTTAAAAAAACTCAAGATGCAATAATTCATAACACTTTTCCCATGATTAAAAATCATAAGCTGGTACTTTTCCTTGACACTTGGGAAGAAGATGAATGAAGAAAATCATGTTAGCCAAAATTTAAGAATGCTAACCAGCATTTGGATCTAAAGAAAATAAGACAAATAAATGAGAAAATTACTTTTCTGTATACACACTCATTACCAAAATGGAGTTTGGTTCTACATAATCTATACAATTAATCCTTAACTTGAAAAAGAAAAATAAACATCAAAATAAAAGGGCTAGCTGAAATAGATTTGTATGTAAGAAAATTGAAGGATATTTACCTGAAGAATATTCAAAGCCTTTCTCATATCACCATTGCTAAGCCGAACAAGAGCTACTAAGCCATCATCTTGAACATCAAGCCTGGTCAAATTACAAAATGCCAAACATCATCATCTTGAACATCAAGCCTAGTCAAATTACAAAATGCCAAACATCATATTTTAAGTTATTAAGTCAAAAATTGAATCACAACATTACAAATGTTTATAACAAAATTATAAACGCAGTGGACCAATAACAAGGTTTGGAGATTAGCGTGTACAACCAAGTTGCACAGAAATTAGCACCTTATAATTCCATTTACTCATTCAAAGTTAGTATAAAATTCCAATGGTGAGTTTTTACTGCATTTGTAGCATAATTTTTCGTACAAAAACTTATTACAGGATTCCTAAACAACCTAAAAATCTAAATTGAAGTATAGTTTGCGTTAAACAATTTAACAATGTTAATTAACTAAAAAGAATTGAAGTGATTCCAGAATTTGAACACTTGCAGTTGAACTGAATACAAACAGTTACAGAAAGATACACACACAAGTAAGGTCTCACTAAGTTTAAAACTGTAGGACTTGTATGGGCTCTTTATTTCTCTTTGACCGTGCCTATGATTCAATTATCAGTACTCACTCACTAGACTGTATAATATCCCTTTTGATGAGTATTTCATTATACATATACATATACAAATGAATCTAGGCATCAAAACTAACATTAACACATACGACCATCATTTTTTATATGAAATAAAAGTTCAAGCTAATTTCACTATATATTGCATTTAGGATTACAAATTTCTGTTTGGAACAATCAGACCTTTTACCTAAAAAACTGAAGAAAAAGAAAGATGCAACCCTCTTAGAGAAGAAAATGTTTCAAATAGGGTAATCACTACAGTCAAATAAAAACATATACAAAAACCTTCTATACTAAACTGAATGCAGATCAATGAATAAGCCATAGAGTCAGGAAAAGATGGGAAGTGCATTTTCACCCCTCCCAGCACCTTTCCCTCTGAACAAACTGATATCCGAAAGAAACAGAATTTTACTAAGCACATGAAATACTATCAATCACCAGCTTTCAGAAGATAAACTATTGAAAAATGTTAAAATATGAACAAACTAAATTCAAGCTCCCATGATAAGCAATGAAAGCTTCATCTGCTTCATGATCATTATGTTGGCACTCAATACGCACAAGTGTCCAACTAGCCTAGAGAATATAATTATATAATTCAACAGAAATTGTCATAAAAAGATTCCAGATGATGTGAGAAAAAAAAAAAAAAGTAGTCCATGACACCAGCTACCACATACAATAGATAACATAGAACAGGAAGCATACCCTTCAGCCTTAATAACATGTTTCATTCTTTCAGTGACATGGACGGCGTCAAGAGGGGCAAACCGAAACCGAGTGCATCTAGATTGAAGTGCAGGAATAATCTTGTTTACATGATTACAGATAAGAGCAAACCTGGTGCTTTTTGTATATTTCTCGATCACTGCATGAAAAGGAGATAAGAGCACTATAACTCATGAAACTACATTGATGCTGCATTAGATTATAAAAATTAGTGCACACCTCTACGTAATGCAAATTGGGCATCCTTTGTCATGGCATCTGCTTCATCTAACAATACCAGTTTTACAGAGTACTTAACACTGAACAGAGAGTTTTAGATAGTCAGTTAACGCAAACTTGCAGATTCAGTCCACTTCTAGAACAATAAACAAAAAGGAAATGTCCGAACCATCACAACTGAAAATTAAAATGAACACAAAAGTATTGCCTATAAATGTCCTTGTATTGCCTATAATGTTTTATGTGGTAATATCTGCATCATGAATAGAAATTGTATGCAATATAACTACCCTAGTTATACACCACTCAGTGAGGGATTTATGTTAAAAAGGTATGAGTCAAAATCTGCAAGGCATATTTCAATAAAATATTGGAAGATTAGCAGCACCTTGCAGGATAGAAAATAATAATGAGAAGAGTGGGAGCAAATTTTAGCACCTAAACTACAATTGTTAGAGAAATAAATTTGCAGGAGATATAGGGCCAAACAAACAACTATAACAAAGGAGAACACTACAACCTCTGAATTGACCAGTGGACTATAAATACACTATGCAGAATCCTGAAAATGATTAACACGGAACAGGAAACACGGGGAGCATAATCAAACTATAAATTTCTGAAGATTTCAAGTTCAACTTAGTTAACTATATTTCTAACTAAAGCCATCACCACATGAAAACAAAGTAACTTGAAGGAATATCAATTTAACAGCCAACTTGAAATCAGACCAACCAACAACACAAACTGCAGAAAACAATTTTTGTAGTCGTGAGACAGTAAACACATGTATGCAGTAATAAGATGTGTACAAGTAAGGGAATAAAGGACAGAGCAGACAACCCAAATGATAAGCTCTGAGTGCTAGCAAAATCTTGAATCTGCTGTCGCACGACATCAATTCCTCTGTCATCTGATGCATTGAGTTCCAAAATCATATTGCGGAAGCGTGAACCATATAGTTTGCGTGCCACAGCGAGAATGGTTGATGTTTTGCCCGTTCCAGGAGGGCCATACAATAAAAGATGCGGCAATCGGTTCTCTGTGGTCAGCTTATCAACTACACAGCAAATTAACAGACAAAGAACAATGACCAATCAACCAAACACCAACAAACATTAGATCCAAGAAAGTATATTACAAGTGTACAATTACACGTTCCTTTTAATTTCCTAATTTTCACTAAACCAAGTTAAATATGAAACACTAAAAAGATAAAAACAAGATATGTCGTTCCCTCGCCAACCAGGTTGCACAATCAAACTACTACACTTCCACCACTTCCATATCCCTAAAACCCTAAGATAAGGACCGTTGGGGAAAAAACTCGGATCAAAATAAGAAAAATAACCTAAATTGTAACAGTGAAAATTCCAATATTGAGCTTCTGACGAACAACTTGAACCATAAACCCTAGAGATAAAAAGGTAGAGAGAGAGAGGGAGGGAGTCTTACTGGTATCAACAATGTCACGGTGAGCGGCCACGTCGTCGAGGGACTGAGGGCGGTATTTTTCAACCCACGGAATGGCCTTGTCGAAAGCGGGAAGGTCTTCGGAACCTATGACACATTCGCCGGCGGAGTGTGTGTGGTCATCGCCGTCGCTGTCGATTTCCATGGGATGGGTCGTCATTGATAGGCCAATGATTCTAAACTCTTCCTCAGAAGTGACAATAGTGACTGCTGCTTTGTGGCGCCAAATACATATTCACTCATTCTAGGGAATTCACACTCAAAAAAGTGGGTATTTCTTTTTTCTTTCTTACTTTTAATTTTAATATATTATCTTGGTATTTTATTAAATTAATATAAAAAGTAAAACAACCTTTCAAAAATTACAAATTAATAATGTACATTTTAAACAAATTCACCATCTCAGATCATGTTAATCATATGTGCACTATAATTGTGAAAGATATATATATATATAATAAATAAGGGTTAAAAAGTATTAAAATGGGTGTTTTTTCTCGGATTTCTCATAACCTACGGAAGTGTAACGGTGTGGGACTTAAAATACGTTGAAAATCTTGACTCTTATGGATTAACGGATCAAATTGTCAATCAATTATTTTATATATATATATATATACACACGTGTGTATTATAAGCACATTTAATTTATAAATATTTTTAAGTTTTTTAATTGATTAGTTAATATTTCTAAAATTAAAATAATTATTATTTTCTATATTAAATTTTTATTATAATTAATAATTGAAACTTAGTTTATAGGTCTTAATAGCATATTTGTATCGTTTAAATAATATAATACAAAAATATTTAATTTTTAAAATTATTTTTTATTTTAATTTTAAATTTGTAAAATAATATGTTGGCGAACAAGTGTGTTAATATGACATGTTAAATAAGGCGGGACAAAATAAGTTAACAAGTGAAAATTTCAATTCAATGGGGATTGAACCTTGAGTTGATCCATAGGCCAATGTCCAGTTTACCATCTCAATTCATATGTAGATATCATGCATATTGTAACATCTACAAATTTATAATATTTTAGAACAACAATAGTAATAACATATTAGACACTCTCATCATCTAGTATGTTTTATGATTGTACAAATTTCTATTAAGAACATCTATATATTTTATTTGTCTTTGTCACAAACTTATATAGTTCTAACAAATAATGGATTATTTAATGAATCTCATTCAAAAAATAAAAAAATACAAATTAACCCCCAAAATTTCACAATCAAACTTTGATTATACGATCAACTTGAATTTAAAGGTCAAACCTGGATGGTAAATCTTATACTAGACAATCAAACATAGTAAAAGGTCAATAAAGTGGTGACAATCTCAATAAAGCATTAGATGATCAAGGAAACACTAAACGGTAAGTCATAATGTATTAGACAGTTTATTAAGTAAAGCTAAATGGAAAAATGACTTATCCTTTTAAAAGGGAGATAAGTTTAAGAAAGAAAATGTCTTTGTACATTTAATGTTTCATATAAGGTAAACTTAAAAAGTGAGTCTCATCCCTCATAAATTCATCATTCCACCTCAATTCTTATATGTGTCACCTCGCATTTCACTAAAACTAGCAATTTGAATATGATTGAATTCCAAACTAAATCATTCAAAGGGAACCACAAGTAATGATTACAACATACCCTATAATTAAAGGATACATGTTACACTTTCGATATAAGAAAAACAGTGGAAAAAAAATGAGAAACAAAATGAGAACAGAGATCATCATCTAATAAACTATTTTAGTTTCCTACCATTTTAATATTTTTAATGTATTTCAGTCACTTTTAAATTTGTTTCAAGCATTTATTTAATGTAAAACATAATTATTAGTATTATTGTCTAGTGTCTTAAAACATCTATTGTTATTGTTTACTGAAGTTAAAATTTGTTTTTTGTAGTTCAAGTTTAGTGAATGAAGTATGATAAGCTTCATGTAGAAAATGCATAAACCAGTAGATGCTTCATACAACTTATAGATTGGTACATATATGAGTAGAAGCTTATATTAGTAATATGTTCAATAAAACTTTTTTAAAAACTCAACTTTGAATATAACTTTCAATGAAATAACATAGTAAGTTAGGAAATAATAATTTGTCTAATATTAGCTCGTCTAATCTATCATTGGAGAGTCGGGTGAAGTAATCTTTCTATATATATAGAGAGAGAAAGTGAAGTAATATAACTTGAAAAAAAAAATGACGTAACATGTACAACTTATAAAACACATGCAATTAAATGGTTATCTCATGGCTCATTCCTACAATGAAACTACTAATCATATGGATTAATATAACTTTTTAAACATGAAAATATTTTCAAGTATATAATAAATAATAATTTGTCGACCTTTTTTATTAGTGTCAAAAGTAGTAAGAAAGTTTATATATCCTCTCATATGTATCCTTTCTCCTGCAAACTCAAGCAAGGACTTTGGAAAAAGCTTGACGAAGTTAAGTAGTAAATGAGCTACCTCAAACCATATGGATTTTTCACACTCCACAATTTGCCATCCCTACCGTGATCATAATTAAAATTAAATCATGTTGTGCAATATTGTTATCATTAAAATTATCATTTATGGAGGTAATTGGGATATGATTCCATTAATGTAATATTATAATGCTTTTTCGTCAAGCTTATACAACCTCTTTTGGTGAAATCACCAAGATAATACAATTTTAAAGTTTGTCATACTATTAGACTTGTTTTTATAAAGAGTTGTTTTTTTTTAAATCCATTATTTTTATTGGTTACCTCATTCTCCACCTTCATAGTCTCCACATTGTCCTTGATCTTCAACTTCTAATTTGTCTTTATCATGACCTATGTAATCACTTTCCATAAAAACAATGTCCCAAATTGAATGAGATATTTGATGTATCTCAAACTCTTTCACATTCTCTGGTCGTATGTCCATAGTTTTGATAGCATCGACATTGTTGGAATTAGTACGAAATTCAATAATTATTGTAATTTGAGATACATATTCATTTTATTTATACCTTGAAGATATGAAACTCGTATAATTAGATTTACAAATATAAATTACATAACTCAAAACATATCCAAACTAAAAGTAGTTTAAAAAATACGAAATTTGTGTGAAAAAGAAAGTCTAACGTGAAATAAGAAAATTTAAATATAATATACAGTTTGGTTGTTTTTGAGATTTATTTTGTATGAAATACATCTGATTTCATAACTTTTATATAAAAGAATGTACCGAGTTAATAAAAAAATCTTCAAAATCGCTTTCCAAAATTGGAAATAATTTGTTTTTTAAACTAAAAGTATAGTTTAGCAAAACAAAGAAAGAAAGTATACACATAGTAATAAAGGAGGTGTATTTGGCACTTTGAAAACTACTTTAACCGGCCCAATTTAAGCGTCCCAAATTCCCCCCAAGTTCCCTCTTCTTCTTCTTCTTCTTCTTGGGGTACTTTCTCTGTTCCGAATCATGCTTCCGGGTCTTACTAACCAACGCACCCACACTCACTACTCTCAATCTCTCTTTCGTCTTCTCAAACGGAACCACTCTCAGTTCCGTCCAGGAGATAAAAAAACGATGCCGTTTCGGTCTCCACCGAGGTCGAAACTATCAACCAAGCTCCTCAACATAACCATATCTTTGTTGTGCAAAAAGAAGCAAATATCCAAAGCCGAATCCGTAATAACCGACGGCATAAGAATCGGCGTGCTACCTGACGCGGTCACATACAACACCCTAATTGATGCCTACTGTCGTTTCGCCTCCATCGATGTCGCTTATTCCGTCCTTGCGCGAATGCGCGAAGCAGGGATTCCCCCCGACGTCGTTTCGTACAATTCGTTAGTCTCCGGCGCCGTCAGAAAATGTCTGCTCTCCAAGTCCATCGACCTGTTCGAGGAAATGATGGCGAGTGGGGTAACCCCCGACGCGTGGAGCCACAACATCCTAATGCACTGTCTGTTCAAGCTCGGAAAGCCCTACGAGGCCAATCGCGTTTTCAAAGAATCCGTTCTCCGCGGCGAGGTTCACGCCACTACTTACAACGTCATGATCAACGGTCTCTGCAAGAACGGCTACGTCTCCCACGCCTTGAGCCTATTCAGGAACTTACAGAGGCACGGTTTCGTGCCTCAGGTTTTGACCTACAACGCGCTTATCAACGGCCTTTGCAAGGCCAAGCGGTTGAAGGACGCGCGGAAGGTGCTCAAGGAGTTTGGGGAATCCGGTTACGAACCGAATGCGATTACTTACACCACCGTCATGAAGTGCTGCTTCCGGTGCGGTTATTTCGAGCAAGGGTTGGAGATTTTGTCGGAGATGAGGAATTTAGGGTTCACGTTTGACGGATTCGCGTATTGCACGGTTATCGCGGCGATGATCAAGACTGGCCGGATGCGCGAGGCGGAGGAGATAATTGAAGTCATGGTGAGTTCCGGCATTCGGCCGGATCTCGTGTCGTATAACACTTTGATTAACCTTTATTGCAGGCAGGGGAGGTTGGAGGATGCATTGAAATTGTTGGATGAGATTGAGGAGGAGGGCTTGGAGTGTGATCAGTACACGCATACTATTATTGTTGATGGATTGTGTAAGGCTGGTGATTTTGATGGTGCTCAGAGGCACTTGAATTATATGAATACATTAGGGTTTGGATATAATTTGGTTGCGTTTAATTGTATGCTTGATGGCTTGGGGAAGGCTGGACATATCGATCATGCTTTGAAGTTGTTTGAGATGATGGAGGTGAAGGATTCGTTTACTTATACTATATTGGTGCACAACCTTTGCAAGGCGGGGAGCTTCCTTTCTGCCTCGAAGGTGCTGGTTTCGTGTTTGAAATGTGGGTACCAGGTGTTGAGGGCCACTCAGCGGGCTGTTCTTGATGGCCTCCGGAGTATTGGGTTTACTAATGAAGAGAGGAAGCTTAGGAAGAGGATCAGATTGGCACGGCTTATGACTGGATAGTGTGGCAGTTGCTGTAAGGAATTTTGGAAGTGTCATGATTATTGGAGGGACCAATGTTGGACTGAAGTAAGTCCAACAAAAAAATGGTACTCTGATATGTGGGTCGCACAGTTGATGATCAGCATAACTGTTGTTCAGGAGTCTGTTATCCTTGTGCTGCAAGAAATTTGGTATGTTACTGTTTAGTTAGGCTAACTGGTATATTGCTTCTGGGTCTTGCTCGATAAATGCCTCTTATTGTAATTGCTGAGCGATGTTGACTTATGAAGCTTTTCTGAACCAGATGGAAGCTAATACGATAGTGCACAAGATTCTGATTGGAAGCCAAAGATGCTTGTTGAGGGGTTGATCAAGGCTAGAGCTACATATGAGGTATGCTTACATTGCATCAAATTACCTTGGTTACTATTTCACGTAGATTTGAAATTTGTTTATTGGATGAAAAATGACGTGTAATGTATCATGCAAATAGTTGAAACAAGATGGTGATATAGCTTGAGAAATATTGTTTATGTTATTACCTTGAGATTCAGATTGTATTACAACCATTATATGTTATGCTCATGCTGTGTAGTTGCTACAGAATTTGGGTTATTAGCCACACTTGATCTGTGATTCAGATAACTAACGATATAAAGGGAAAGCAGTTGACTAGGGATATTAAATACAAATAAAAATAATGAAGTATAAGGAAATCATATTTTTTACTTCTCATTTTAGTTTGATGCAATGCATCTTCTTTTGCTCTTAACAAATATTTCTTTATAAGATAAGATAGTGATTTGTGACATCGAGAAACATCAGATTGGATGGGTCTCTGCATATTTTGATATACTTTCCAAGTCATAAATCAGTCTAATGTAATTTTTTTAAGTTGAGACTCTTGATAGCTTTTTTCAACTTATGCAGTTGTTTATTTCTGTTTGCTCTGCATGGCATTCGCAGAGGAGAATGAATACACAAAATAATTTTAAGGATATTCATATCTAATGCAGATTGTAAAAAATGGTAGGAAAAACAATTATGAAACAAATCAAAATAAAATACAATGAATTTTGAATGAATTGAAATTTTAGAATATAATACAATCCAATATAATTAAACTTATCATACATAATTTATTTGTGAAATTAAAATGTCATGTATTTTTTTTATATATAATATAGGGTTAAATTTATTTTTTTTCTGTGAACTATTTTCAAAAATTGTATTTCGTGAACTAACATATAGATCTTTTTCGTCCCTGCACTTTATTTAAGTCATGTAAAATATTCTCACTAGCAAACGACATTAAAAGTGTTTCTCATGTGACAAATGGAGTTTCACAATGGACTATAATATAACTTCCATGTGGATTGTGTGTTGTTTGTGCGTTTTGTGCATTTTACTTTTGAAATGTTATGATTCTAAATATTGTTTTATTATTGTGCTCTAGGTTTTCATGTCCTTCCCCTTCTTCTCCTCCTCTGAGTAGATAAATGGTTATCTCCTTTACACCGTGACCATTCATATTTCTGTTGACTATTATTATGGTTCTTCTCCTTTACAATTAGTGAAAACATTGTCTCTTATGCACACACAAACCCACAAGTTTTAATCTTTTCAGCTATTATTGTTCTCCTTTTTTTCGGTTTCGAAAAGGTTCATCTCTTCCAAAATCTCATATGCCTTTTCAAACTGTCATCAAATTTGTTAAGTTATGCTTGTGCAATGAAATCCTAGTATTTTCATCTTGGTCTATGCAAAGGAGTTGTGGATTGAAATCTGTAGCAACATTATCTTCATTTTCACATTTAGGACCAAGGGTTGTTGCTCTAAAAGCAAGCACATTGAAGAATAAACGAATAATGTTTTAGAGATGCAGAAACAAGGGAGTAAGAAAATTTAATGTTACAATTGGATTTAATTCATATAATTTTCCTTGAAATGATTTTTGTTAATTGTTTGTTGTTTTGATTGTAGACTCATTTTCATTGTAACTACTTTCAATTAGTTGTGGACTTGAATCTAAAATTGAACCAAACCCGGAAGCAAACAAGTTGCTTTTGTTAGTGAACAAATGATAGAGGAATTTGTTAGGAAGAATACTAAGTTGAACCAGAAATTAGTGGTAGAGTGAAATTTGAGAAAATGAATGTGTTTTTTGGTTGTCTCTTAGGCATTTACAATTATGTAGTATGTAATGTTTTCCCTTTTAAGTGCAAGAGCCTTGTATTGAAATATTATGTTGAATAAAATTGTATTGGAAAAGTTAATGTTTTCAGTACTTGTTTTCTCCTTTTAAGATATTATGTTTTCAGGACAAGTTAATGAAATCATTGTTAAATTGTTATTGTATTAGGTGATACATTTGAATAAGTAAAATGGAAATAGTAATACAAAGTGGAACCTTGAATACAACACTACAAAAGTACATGAAAAAAATCTCAAAATAACATATTGACTAGCTAACGCCAAATCCAAAAGTTCAAAGTGGTAATGTAGCCCCATGACTCCAAATAAACATTACAATTCCCAATAAATTTTCACATGTTCTATTGAAAGACATTGGTTGAACTCGCTTGAGAGCCTAAAATTTGGGACTCCATACTAGTTTGAGTTCTTTTCCCTCCTCTCTTTGCTCCTCTATCAGTGTTAGACTTGGTTGATCTGGACTTCCTTTTCAGTGTTGGTTGAACAGGTGTGGATGTGGTTTAGTTTATCATTTCAGAGGTAGAAAACTTTTACTCTTACTCCTCTTTCCAGTTTTATTTTTTGGTTCTTCGTTTTCCCTCATACAGTAGAAATTAACATGTAATATTGTAAAAAAACTTAACATTATTATAATTGTAAGGACTTTATTATCTGTATAGTCTTTTTGGTCCCATTTCCATGTGACTTTCTGCAATCTCTACTACAATGACCATATTACTGACATGTGCTACACTTCGTGATAGCATTTTTCTACTAATTTTTGAATGACTTACATTTTCATCAACTTCCTCCCTCAATTTTCTAGGCGTTCCTGGAGATGTCTTGTATATTAGAGGTATGATTTCTTGTGCATTTGTTTCTTGCCACAACTGTTGTCCATTTATGGGAGAAATTTATGCATCTCTCTTATAATATCTATGTACTTAATTTTTCAGACGACTCTAACTAATAATTAATTGCAACAACAACAACGACTGTGCAAGGTATACATGTCCAAGTATATAATCCTTGAGGTCAGCTACAAATTTTTCCATGGTATAAACCCTGAGTAGCTTCAAACTTATCATATCCAAACCGAATAGCTAACTAATCTCCATTTTATCAACTTCCCTATCTAGCCTTTTGTTTGGCTTTGACATTACATTACCAAAATATTTAGATAATGTTTCCTCAAAGTTGCAAATCTACTCATTAAATATGCCTTAATCCACTCCAGCATTGTGATTATTGGTTTATCTCTAGCTAACAATATTGTACTGTTAAAGGAATCTGACAGGTTGTTCTCAAGGGCATCACACATAGGGTAGAAACTAAAAGCATGTTGGCACCAACATTTACAGGAAATTGAACTTACCGATTGCTTACCCATTTACCTTTTTCAGTTCTTCCATTTTTGCATCTCATGCTTAGTAGTAGGTTGCTTTTGCACTTGTCATAATCAGATCTCGTACGAGTACTCCTCTTCCAATTGTTTTTCTTTACATTGCTATAAAGATGTCTTAGACAAATAATTAAATAGTCATTAATGCATATTTTTTAGTAATTATAATCACAATCATCAATAATTGTAGAGTCAGAAATTTTGTACCTTTCGTTGATAAAATATACCCCCAATGGTTGTTTTGGATGTTACCAATATCCTCTAATAATAATCTAAGTAACCATCTCTAAGTTTTTTGCTCTCATTTTTTCACAATTGCAAATGTAAGGAATCATGGTCATTTGAATCTATTTCTACTACCATCAATAATTGGCTACCATATTTTGTTTTCAAGTGTCACCCATCAAGACAGATAAAAGTTTTACAACCATTTAAAAGATTTTTCTTGCAATGTATTCAAAATAGTAATTAATGTATCTTATTTAATAAAAGAACGATATAATAAATCTTACTAATGGATATGAGATTTAATTAAAAGAAGGAATGTAAAGAACATCTTTGAGAGTGATATTAATAATGTCCGTAGATGAGATGGTCGCAGTTGAGTGGTGGACAGATTACATTTGGAATCATTGATGATGAAGTGTGTGTGAAAAATTGTGAATCAGATGCAATGTGATTGATTGATTCTGTAAAATTAATAGTCATTTTTATGGGCAAAATGCGTCACTTTTATTATTATCTTTGACAATTATTGAATTTGCTCGGCATGAAACTTGTATCATAAAAATAATATGTATCATAAAAATAATATATAAGATGGTAAAAAAAATTTATATACCATTTTCTTATAACTACTAACGATAATTGGCTATCATATCTTGTTTTAAGTGTCACCCATCAATATAGATAAAAGTTTTACAACCCCTAATAAAAAGTATTTCTTGCAATGTATTCGAAATATTAATTAATGTGTCTTATTTAATAATAATAATTGTTAGTAATTATACCCTAATTTTTTTTTATGCTATTGATTTCGTCGTTGTGCAATGTCATCTATTTATTTTATGCTTTGTTTACATTGGAGTGAACCGTGTTGACTAGGATTGAAATGCACATATTTCTGGTTTGTTTTCACTCAATGCACATATTTCTGGTTTGTTTTCACTCAGTTGCCCCCCGATTGGAGGTGTCTAAATTACCCTTAATTTTTAAAATTTAAAATAGAAATAATATATAAAAATAATAATTAAATAATAAATAATAATAGTAAATAAAATTATAAAAATAAAAATAAATTAATACTTAATAATAATTAAAATAATTTATTAAATAATAATAATAATTAATTTAATTTTGATATGATTTGATTTTATGAAAATATTTTTTTATATGTAATTATAAAATTTTAATTAATTAAAATTAGCACAAAAATATCTTATATTTTATTATTTAAATTCTTTTTAAAGAAAGATTAAATTTGTAAACTTACATTTTACATATTTTAAAAAAATAAATTTTATCACTCCGACACTTCAATAAACTTTCCTTACAAATGCACTATAATATACCCTAATCCAAATAACCTCACTTTCTTTACACTTTTATCTCAAATCACTACAAATCCACTCCTTTAAATTCTCTCTCAAATCCAAACCCTAAACCCTAATCCAAATAACCTCACTTTCTTTACACTTTTATCTCAAATCACTACAAATCCACTCCTTTAAATTCTCTCTCAAATCCAAATACAACCTTATTAGAGTGAACCTTATTAGAGTGAATCATGATTACTGTTTTTTATTATTATTAAAGTCATTTCTTTTTATCTATATAGGTAAGTGCTGATAAAAAAAAATAAAAAATCTATATAGGTAAGTGTTATCTATCAATTAACATAAGTTAACTTTTTTTTATCAACATCAACAAATTTTTGAGAATTTTTTTACCAATATCTATTACAATGTAGTTCATAAATATTTCTCAACCATTAGAAAATTACATTTCAACTCATGTTACTTTAGATTTTTTTTATCAATATCATAGTTATTCCTGGATTGATGTTTTATTTTTCATCAAGGTTGGTTTGAATGTTTCTAGGATTAAAATAGTAATTTATATGTTTCGTATTTTTATATTTGATGGTAACTAAATTATTTATTTAAACTGTTTTATAAAATAAAATGTTCAAAATAAAATAATTTAAAATAAAAACAATTTGAATTTTTAAACAATGGTAAAATTTCCTGTTAATTTTTTTTATTATGAATCAAACGTGTTCCAAGCAATTAACTGATTTTCAAATCATGAATGGTTAGTGTTCTTGCCAGTTGACCTGGTCGCCAGTTGACTTCAAAGGCAAGCGATGGCTCCTCCTATTTCTGGTGGATTATGTGCTTCTTGTTGTTGTTGGAAAGCGGCTCTGTTGAAACAGAGGGAGCCCTACCTGTTGATTGCACTCCGTGATCAAGTCAGTACTAGACTAAGAAATAATGAGTAAATAAGATAGTAGTTTCAGTCTTAGAAACAATGTACTTTTACTAGGGATCTCAACTCCCTTTTATAAACTGTTTTTTGGTTAACTAATTGTCTCAATCCCTCTCTCACCAAAGCTTTATCTCTAGTGAAATTAGGTTTACTAGGAGGACATTTGGTTACGTTGTTGCACAATCTTAGCCCAACAACCGCACACAATCTTCCTATTTAGAGTGCACACAATCTTAGTAGTATGGCCGCCAGGTACCAACTCATGTACCAGTGTTGCGGGGCCCATCTGTTATGTAGGTGTCCTAATTCTTTACGTATCATGCATGCAACTTTCCGTGAAAACCCTAGCGCTCTTGGGCCTTGACGTCTTCATGAAATATTTATTTGTGCTAAACCCAAATGTACTATACACACCCCCATGCAGGAACTTACTCGTTGACTAGGCCTTTCATATATGCGTTCAACACACGCATCTCTGGGGTCCACTCACGTGGCCCACTATCGCAACCAGACCACTGAGCTAACCTGCTCCACAGGTGTCGATGTCCGAAGTCTGGTCCAATAGTACAGTTAGATTCACAAGAAAGAAAATTCAGAAATACCTCGTTGTTTTACTTATTGTACTATTTCCGTACGAAACACTTTAATTTCGACGACGCCAAATTTTACTTTTCAATTTTTTAAGTCAATTACTTTATTTTTAAAAGCAAGCAAATTTGTCTTCTTTATTCTTTATTCTTCTGTCTAAAACATTTAAATTATCATTTTCTATCTAAACATTTTGATGTTACAACAGATTTGAAATAAAAACAACTTTAAATGTTTATAAGTAAAAAAATTCATAAAATTTGAAAGATTTTTGCAGAAGTTTGGCGTTTTCGTTGGTAAAATCTTTTTATTAGCTAGCCGAATATTGCTAACGCATATAAATAAGCTCGAGGAAAATGTTTAAAACAATTTATATGCCAATTTAAAAATTTGAGTGAGAAAATGACAATTTTAAGATTTCAAGTTTATTGACCAAATTTGTTTTTTTAAACTTAATTTACTAAAAATAAAATAAATTTATGAATATATTACATAAAAATATGTGAGATGTTTATTTTACCAATTAAATTTTAATTTAGACCATATTATATTAGATAGTAAATTCCATTCAATCAAATTAACATTTTTTACATTTTGATTTGTTTAATTTTGCTTTTCGGTTCATTTTTTACAGTTCATGTTAGATTCAACCTCTGTATTAATATCCTTATACACAATTTTGTGTGCATACATTTTGTAAATGCGTATTGTATCTTATAACAGAGAATTATAGTTCGAACCAAAAAAAATAGTAACATGTTAAAAATGAAAATTTGTATAGATTATGTTGTGCCATATATATGGGATTGTATATGCCATCCCAACCATTTTGCATTCTAACATTCCTTGCTAACAACTAACTGGTTCACACTCTATAACAAAAGTTGCAGGGCACCTGTTTGCTGAGATTTCCAAATGAGAAAGTCCTGTGGACAGTCCCAGCTAAAGAAAAATCACAATAGACTGATTTATGACTTGGAAGGTCCATCACACTTAGCAGATGCCCATCCAATCTGCTGTTTCTCGTTGTCATAAATCACAATCTTATCCTGTAAAGATATATCTGTTAAGAGCAAAAGCAAATGTGTTACAATCAAACTAAAAAGAGAAAGAAAAATAAGATTTCTCTTATATTTTATATTTCTATGGTATTTCATATGCTTACCTCCAATTATGTTGATATTTCCCATTCCTACTTCAGTGCCATCTAAAATCCCCAAGCAGACATTGCCATGTTTCTAGAAAAGGGTAGCATGTTAGACACATGATTTCTTTTGTTCCTTTCATTAAGGAGAAAGAGACATGTAAGTCATGATAGTCTTAAAAGGTGCTCACAGTGACAATTAGATAAGCTTCTGGTGGTACTTGCAGCTGCGAGTTCTTTGATTTTGTGAAGCTGAGTACCAGTGGCTTAAAATTTCTGGTGACATCATGTAAGGATTTGAAAGGCTTTGGACCCTTCCAACAAATTGGGAGAGATGGATCCGCAGTTGCTCTAGTCAACGACTTCCCCTTTATATCATTAGTTATCTGAATCACAGATCAAGGATTACTAATTGAATGTCAGGATTATTAATTTCACACAATAAGCCAGCCAATACAATAAGGCTCTTTTGGTTCCTTATCTCACCAGATCAACAAGAGCTCTATGAGCTCGGGAATTGAAGTATGTGTAGGAGCTCCCACTATCGAACACAAGTTCTAGACCTTTCACAGAAGTAGGCTTTCCATCGAAAAGCAGGTCTGCTGGACCTGTTTTATAGTGTTGTCTGAGACAAAAGAGTGTGTGTAAGTTCTCATGACTAGTAATATCTCACAAGGAAACAGATAAATGTCGTTTAGCACTTACACTGAGGAACTTTGCAATATGGGTGTCCAAACAACTCCAGATTGGGGAATGAACTGATCTCCAAAGAATAAAAAACCTCCTCCTCTGCCACTTAAGCAGTGGCCTACTACATTGCGAATCATGCCAAGAGAATGAAGCTGGGATACAATGCTTGCTCTGCCATTTCCAAGGCCAAGAACACCTGCTGTGATAGGTGGGGGATTATGACCAGGATGCGTTTGATCATATCCACACCTAGCATAAAACACACAAAAAACCTTGATACATTTTTATAAATGAATGTCCTAAAGAGACATTAGTTTCTAAGAGACTGAAGACAGATGTTGTCCTATTGAATAAAAAAACAATGAAGCCTTACAAATATTTCAGCATTATGAATGAACAATTTGAAATTAGTTAACCAACAACTGTGAAATAGATTGAGAGAAAACACTCACCCGAAGCCCAGAATAGGGCGTGCTAAAGATCCATTAGTAAATTTAACTGGAACATAATCTCGGACTAACACACCCAGAGATGATCCTTGGTCTGCATACTCAACCTCATAGTCACATTGCTCATTTGTTACAGCACAGGGAGGTGCTGACTGGACTCCAGTACACAAGGGATCCACACATTTCACCAGGTTTCCCCGGGGTTTATAAAGTCGATTGTGAGGCTGAAAAAGCAGCAATTAAGGAGATGAATATAATCCTTCATTACAACATGTCTGGTTAGTAATTAGTATAAAAGTACTTGAGAACGTTCTCAACTCAAGTAAAACTCACTATAGTGCACCCTTTACATGGTGCATCGCACTGAAGCCAAGTGAGATCACTTCCTGTGTCAATGTCAAGATCATAAAGCTTAGGGGGATTACCAATGGCAAGGTTCACCGTGTAATACCTGCATGCAAATAATTCATTCATTTACATTTTCAAAACCAACCATCATGTTTCTTTACTTTTTGTCATAAGAACACTGCTGAAAGCAATTATCAGATGAAACAAATTACACAAAGGGGTCTGTCAAACTACTTTTTTTTGTAGGATCACTCGATGAAAATCGGATTAATTCGATATAAACATGGATGGTTCTGAAACTTCCTAAGAAATTAGAAGGACTAGTAGTCAATTGGTTGAGCGGAGCATTCAAAGATATAATAGGGGGTAATATACACAAATAAAAATGACGAAACAAGTACAAGTTGAAAACTATCCAAAAGAAATCCAAGCCCAGAAAAATAAGACCCTTGAAAGTGTAGTAAATTAGACTTTAAAACAAACAAAATTGATTTCCGAGTAATCACTGTAATTATCCGATGTGGATGTGTATTGCGCAAGTTCCCAGAACAGAAGAACTTTTCAATAATTTTCGAGTATCAGAAAAACTAGTAAGTTCTTAAAAGAATAATAACCCAAAAATAAAATATTGGAGAATAAGAAAGAATGAGAGTTGGTATAGGACTTTTAGAAGAAGTTTGTTGAACAAGTCAGAGGATACATAATATAATTAATATACAGTAAGATAACATAACATACCCAATTGGATAAACATTTCCTTTAATCTGAAAAGCGAAAGAGGAAGCAGGGGAGTGGACAGAGGTTGAAGGTGTTGGCTTCTTGGAGTTGAGAACCTGATCGGTTTCTGAGAAAGAGGTTAAGAAAATGGAAGAAAGAAGCAAAAAGAGTGAAATTCTCCTACTTTTCACTTCCATGTTCAGAAGAAGGGGCTGAAAACTCGAAATCAGAATTGAGAATTGTGCTGAGAAGATAGAGATGAAATTGAATGAGAGAGCACTCTCCTCTAACGTGAGTACTAAACCGTGTCTGCAGAGAGAGAGAGAGAAAGAGTAAGAGAGAGATAAAACACGCGCAAATGGAATCTCTCGTCTTACGTCATTACTATGACTTTTTAAGGTTGCTACAAAAAATATATCGAGCCTTATAAAAATTGTGAGTAATTATAAAAATCAAAAACCAATATTCTAATTAGCAACATATTTCCTTAAATAGTTTTTAATTTTTTGTGATTAGGTAAAGGTTATGAAAAGTATATTAAAAAAATAAAGTTGGCATACTTCAAAATAAAGTAAAAAATTATAAATATTATTATAAGAAAATTTAACCATTTTCATCATTGAACAAGTAAATTAACAGTCTATTAGGATTTAATGATTTATTGTTTGCGAGGAGATAAAGAATAGAGAAAGTGTAGAAATCTATGTATTGAAAAATGTAAATCACACAAATATATATTTAGATAATCGATTATAAATAATGTATAATCATTTATTAATATTTTAATAATTATATTATTAATTTGTTTTGATATTTTATAAAAATATTTTAATTTATTATTTTAAATATATATTTTTTATTAATATTTACAATTTGTTTAATTTAAAATTTGTTTTAATTATAATTTATATTTTTAACTTTTTTTTTATGTCATCCCATTAATCAAATTTTTCATATGACTTATCACTTAAATTGATCACTTTTCCTACATTCAAATAATTCTACTTTCCACTCCCACCTTCATTCAAACAAAATCTAGACATAAAGTTATATTAGTTTAGTTATGATGAAAAATTCAAATAATAATATATAAATACGTTCAATATTCATTATCTAATTCAAATAACAATATTATGTAAAATTACTTGTTCTCTTTCCTAAGAATACCTAACAATTTTCATCACTTCTAGCATTAGATGTTTGAGTTTTATTTTAGTTATTTTTAATTTAAAAATAATAATTTACTTTGAAGGATAAATTATAATCACAACTGTTCCAATTAAGATTATGCTAGATTATACATGCATCAAAAATAAATCATGCAGTAGTAATTTTACTAAAATATATTTTAACATGGTCATGATTATTTGATTACAAATACCTATACATAATAATTTTATTAATTTTTATATAATTTATCTTAAAAGATGTTTAAAAATAATTATGGATTGAATGACTTTATAAAAATTAATAATGTACTTCATTAAACTCGTTATAAACTATTAATGTTATTATAAATGAGTTAAAATTTTTCTATATTTGCAAACATATATTTTGTTTTATCGGAAAGTGTTATCATTGTAATTAAGCTCTATGTTAGTGAACACTTGATTAACTTAGTGTAAGACTGATCTCATAATTGATTTGTAAATAAATTTCCATTAGGTGCAGTGCTCAATTATAAAGATAATAAAACACATTTAATTAAAATTTAATTAAAGTTGCAAAAGGTGATACAATTTTAATGCCAAATAAAAAAAATTAAAGTCATGATTATAATGACTTAAGTTATTTTTATTTAATAATGAAATCATGTCACCACACAATTTTTTTAAAAGTAATTATATAATTTAATAATTTAAATTAAGTAATAATTTGTTTTAAATGTGTGTAACGATATATAAAGTAAAGAAATGATGTAATAAATACTGGTTTGTTTTGTTAATAGTGTATTAATAATACATTATTTAGCATTAAATTTTTTATAATGTTTTAATGAATTATGTTAAAAATTATTTAATAAATTTTGTTGTAAAATTAACTAATATATGTATATTGTGGTATTATATTATTTTATTGAGTAAAAACAAGTATGAGTAAATAGATTAAAATAAGAAAAAAAATATTAAATTAAGTAAAATAATTTACACTAAAAATAGATGTGAACCATAATATTGTTGTTATTACATAAACTGAAATATATTATCTATGAGACGTTGTGTCACATGGTGATTTTTATCTCTATCTTTAAGGTTGTCTTTATAACCCATGTTTGGTATCAAGGAAGTGATGATACCAGACTATCATCACTGTGTTCATGTTGATTGTCGTCAAGTGAATTATCAAACTTATGTGAATAAATAACAATGCATTGACACTAGATGAAATACAATTATAATCATTATGAAAGTGTTAAATATGTTTGATCAACCAAAAATCATATTTAGTTGTGATGAAAAAGTGATGTAAGTGAGAGAAACTTGTGGAGAATTGAAAAAAACATGATTGGTGATAATCCTTATATTCGAAAAAAACATGATTGGTGATAATCCTTATATTCGAGCAAAAATTTGTTATTCAACATTTTAAGAAGACTCAACTTGATAGTAGGTTGTTCAGTCTGCTCTAAGCTGTCATATTGATAGAAAAAATGTTAGTTTAGTTTGAATAAAAGTACAATAACATAAAAGAATTGTGAAATAAACTTACATCATTGTAAGACCTATGTTCTAGAGGTGTTCAAAAAATATAATATTTTTGAAACTCTAAAAAAACTCATTTTAATAATATACTAATATATTTGTATTTCACTTTAAAATAAATATTAATATTACTCGGTTTCCCTTGAACAGAAATGGTGCTAATAAAAGACTCAGTTGAAAAACCAAATATGGTTTACCATGCATTCGCCTGTTGAGATTGGGACTGTTGTTGTATCTTATCTTCCCCTCTCTATTTTTTCTCTCATGGTGGGTGTTACCTGCGTCTTTCGCACCAACTCTATTCGTGACCTTTGCAAATTATACAAATCAATTATCAAAAGATGGTTTCGTGGTAGCAAGAAACCACGAGGCCACAACCGAAGAAAACAGGTATATACAGAATCTTGAAACCCTGTCATTTTCTTCATGGAAAACTTTCTAATTCTGTTCATCAAAAAGTTAAAACTCAAGACAGTTAAATGTTTTGACTACTGGGCCGTTACATTTATGATTACCTGGTACAGAAAATCACGATTAACCTGTTAACAAAAACGTGGTTAAGATAGTTTTCGAATGCATGGTTTTTTTTTCCATACATAGGAATTGTTAGAATGCATGAACACATGCACGTAGGTACGTAAAGAGAATCTAATAATTTATAAAAGTTTTCGCCTGGCATTTCTTTCACCAGAATCCTGTTGAAGATGGCAAAGTCACGAATGGAATTGGGTGCTTCAGATTCAAGGGCGATGATTTGAGGAGCAATGAGGGTGATCATCCAATGAGTAGTCCAAGAGGATGTTTTTTGTGTAGGCATAGAAGCTCAGATAGTTCCTGCTTTCCTTGCATGAATTCTGCGTCTCGAAATGCAAGCAGAAAGACTAACCAGACATCGACCAAGAACTGTGATTTTATGTCTTCACCTTCTCCTTCTGTTTCATTGAACAGAAGCGGCAGTTTAAGAATGCCTCCTCATCTGAACTCAAGGAATGCCAGCACCAGGAGCAACAATCCAATCATGTATTCCAATTCATCTGGGATGCAAAAACCCCCACCAATTGAGAAAAAACTGGAATGCACTCTGGAAGACTTGTGCTATGGTTGCAAGAAAAACATCATGATCACCAGGGATGTCCTCACAGATACAGGGTTAGTATCCATCTCATTCACCACACCCTTCTTTGCTCCTTTCTTTCTAATTTTCACACTTTTTAAATAAATGTTACTTTTTGCAAGCATGTTAGCTGGGTAAACTTTGAGATTGTATTACTAACAGATTTAAAGTTTGAGCCAACTAACACACAAGTCATTAGATTTGTTCTTGTATTACCTTCGTCTCAGGAAGTTTGAATTATTAGTATAAACACTATGAGTTTATCCTAACAAAATGGTTCATCATACTCACAAGTGTTTGTCTATTTATATGCACCATCTGTGTTTAATGTTATTTGCTTCATGAATCATTGTTGGAGTAATATTTATGTCAGTAATAACTTTGCAAGTTCAGGATTTCATGGACTGTGTATTTCTTTGGCAAAAGCTTAACGAATATGATTGGTATATGTTGTATATAGGGGAATATTTCAAGAGGAAGAATTGCTAACGATAAATGTGCAACCTGGTTGGAAGAAAGGAACAGAGATTAAATTTGAAGGAAAAGGGAATGAGAGACCAGGGGCATACAGAGAAGATATAATATTTATCATCTCCGAGAAGAGACACGAGTTATTTAGAAGAGACGGTGATGATTTGGAATTGAGTGTAAAAATTCCCTTAGTACAAGCACTTTCTGGGTGTACAATATTAATTCCACTGTTGGGTGGAGGGCACATGAATCTGAAACTTGACAACATCATACACCCTGGCCATGAAAAGATCGTCCCTGATCAAGGCATGCCAATCTCCAGAGAACCAGGAAAGAGAGGAAACTTGAGTATTACATTTCAAGTTCAGTTTCCAACACATCTCACAAGTAGTCAAAGATCAGAGGTTGTTCGTATTTTACAGGATTCTTGATTGTCATAGCATTTTTAGTTTTTAGATGCTCGAGAGTTATCTGCGATTACTTTTTTCTTTCATTCAATCCTTTTTTTTCTCATTTAATGAATGAAATTAAATTTCTAAGGCTTTGGGGGCACTATTATTATAAGTCCCAAAAGCGAAACAAGGCTTTTATAGTTGGTGGAATTCAAAACTTAGGATGGAAAATCCAGTACATATAATGTTAAAAAAATACTTGTATCGTAATCTTGGAAGAATAAACATCATGGCAGAGTATACAGATCGAAAATTATCTATTGGAAATTGACTTTACTAATCACTCTACTGAAACCAACTCCTTGTGAGAGCTATTTTGTTTTGTTTGCAAATGTACAAATTTTCTGAGAATGGTATCTGCAAAATCCCCTGCTAGGCTTTTCTCAGCATCTTAGGTACAGCTATCATTCTTTTTGGTAACTATGTTTAACCTATGGGTTTAATACCACAGTATCTGAAGAAAGGAAAAACGCAAACTCATTCAAATTCAATAATAATAATACACCCCTCTAAAAGGAAAATAATTTAAGTAACTCTGAGTAATATTTTCAAAGGGTCAATTTGATGAAGTGTCCGTAGCTATGCTATGGTTTTTGTTAACTAGTAAAAGATACATCAGTAGCACCCAGATCTCATGACTATATATATGCCCATGATCACACCAGAAGAGTTTGAGGGTATTTTTATGAGAAACTACATAAAGGGAAGAACGATGCATTGCTATATTAGGCGTGGGCATGCCTTATTCTCTAAGAACTTCTGTTGTATCATTTTATACAGTTTACTGTTAGGTATGATCATATCTTATGGAAAGAGGATATATATCAGGATTGGAAATGTTAGCTGTGGGTATATCTCATGGGAAGTGATATTTTGTTCTTATATGAATAGCTAATCAATCTTGTAACTGATTTAGACTTTGATGTGGATCAATATTATAAGATCCCACATATCAGTACATGGGAAAGAGACAGTAAGGAAATCATTAAAAGCTTTTCAATTTTGTAGAGAGAGTCAACAAATGAGTTTTCCTTCTTGAATTGAAGGATTTTTTCTTCTACAGGAGAATAATTTGAGAGGGTTTTTTGTGTGATTCACAAATTTTATACGTTTTAGTCGTAGTAGAAATTTTGATGTTGCGTGTGGATGTCGCACATATTGGCTTAACCAATAGAACTTTGTGTCTTGATATCGACTCCCTTCTCTTGTTTATATCTAGTTGACTCAATTTATCCTTTTTATTTTATGAAAAGTGAGTTTGTATGTGAGTGTTCATTTTAAAAATGCAAAATTCCATTTCACGATGAAGTAAATGTCTAAAGTGTTTACAATAAATTATTAGACCAAAAAATTGTGTAAAGTTCTTTCCAAAGGATTTTCATATCAGTACAAAATTGTGTAACATTCCTTTGATAGAATGCACTTCTTCAAGAAGTGAATCTGAGATATGAAAATGATCTCTTTTGAAAATCTTTCTTTCAAGTCTTCTCAACCCAAAACTTTCTTTCAAGTCTTCCCAACCCAAAAGACTTTTAAAAACATCAACCTAGACAACGCTCTCAAATTTAATTTGAGGTGTTAGAGCCCGCCTAATCCATGAAAGACCCATAACATTACATCTTTCATTATTACCTGAATTAGAAATACTCCCATCAATAAACTATAATTTGTTCTTGGACAAAAGAGTCCACTTCATATTTCTACTTCAATAAAGTATAATTTGTTCTTGGACAAAAGAGTTCACTTCATATTTCTGCTCCCACTTCAATAAAGTATAATTTGTTCTTGGACAAAAGAGTTCACTTCATATTTCTGCTTCAAGTGTGGTAGTTGGTTTCATTGAGGTATTGAGGTGGTAGTTGGTTTAATTGAGGAATGGAGAAACAAGAATTAGTCCTGAATTTGTCTCCAGGATGCAAATGCAAATATTAGGGACTCCATTAATTCTTGAAAAAGATAATCAAAAGACACAAAGACATTGATCAATTCTTCAGGATTTAGACATTGATTAATTGTAGAAATTGTTGACTCCATTAATTCTTGAAAAAGATAATCAAGAAAGAATAAGGAACAAGAAGAGAAGCAACAGAAGCAGAGCATGCCGTAACTTATTCTGATACCATCTTGAAGATGGTAGCCCATCAAAAGTTAGGAGTTTCGCGAAAGAGAAGAAAAGAGAGAAAAGACTCCTAAAGGAGGAGGAAAGAAAGAACTCCAGTGGGAAGCATGGAATAGCATGCAGAGAAAAAAAAACGAAGCACACACCATGTAAGAGAAAGATTTGAACTTTTTGTTATTTGAAAACCGAAAAGAGAATATTATTACAAAACAGAGTCCAAAACCTAAATAAAAATGTTTTGGAAAAGCCCTAACATATACTGGTGTGAAAACCATCACAAGACGTCTAACACAATCACGAAGAAGAGTGGTAGCGACTATTTTGCCTTTTCAAGCTCAAGTAGCTTATTGGTTTCTTTAAATAACAATAAAACTGCACAGCATGATTAAGTACAAAAACTCTAAACGAAAAAGACATCAACAACAACGAGTTTTGCAACAAAATAAGCTTAGGACCATCCCAAAAGAGCACGAATTATGCCAAGGACGGTACCAGCAACCAGAGCTTTCATCAATCTTTGCTTTGTATCTGTGTATGGTGGGTACCTTGCCGACGAATCACCCGCAAAACTGCGATAAAGAACAGCCTTTTTGTGTGTAAAAGCATCAAAGGAGAACTTGCCATGGTATGCACCCATTCCACTCTCTCCAACTCCCCCAAATGGCAAAGTATCAACCAAAAGCTACACCATGAAAACATAAAAAATGTTCATATTTTAAATTGATAATACAAAACAGAAACTAAGGAATGTCGAATAACAAGGCTATATCCATTCAAGTTTAAAAGTATGCTAGGAAAAATATGATTTCACAGCAACAAGCTGTCAACAATCCAAAACTTGAAGCAGATTAAGACCTTGTTCAGTGATTAGAATCACAATTAGAGGCAGAAGCAAATTCATGCATTTTCATGGAAATTTTTGTAAGAACAAATATTACATGTAGGGTAGTATCATTGACAAGCAACCCTCCAGCGGAAACATTCCTTACGAACAGCTCCTTGAACTTCTCGTCGGTTGTAAATACATATGCAGCGAGGGGCTTCTCTCCTGAGTTGATTACATCTAGACTTTCTTCAAGTTTATTGACCTGTTCCGCGCAACAAAAAACGTATGGAAGTTAATCTTTCTTTTACTTCAAAACTTGAGAATTTTTTAAAACATAATCTATATTTGTCTGTTGCTTTTAGCTTATGACTTTTGTAAATTTCCACAAAAAGACTAGTCTCTACGTAATATTTAATGAATTGAAGTTTTCGCCAGTATATCTTATTACTAGTTTTCCAAGTGAGTAGTTACTTCACAAATTTCAGACTTGTTTGTGACTCTTATCACAGCAGAAGAAGCACATGTCAGTTACTCTTGCAGATGAAAACATTTTATAAAACTATGTGAGTATTGTTCATTTTAGACTTTTGGAAAAGCAATCAAAGAACACAGATGAAATTTGAAGTTCAAAATATCATTTAAACGGTTCTTTATGTTACTTTATTCATACCGTGATGATGGGAAGCAATGGCCCGAATATCTCCTCACCCATTATCAGAGAATCTCGCGGAACATCCAATAGAATAGTGGGAGCAATCCTTCTGCAATTTTGGGACAACGAAAACACCAATGTCAAAAACCTAGCATTTCTTTAATACAAAAATTTACCTAGTTAGGGAAGTCAAATTTAATTAAAAACAGATTAAGGGAACTTACAATTTATTTTCATCCTTTTCACCTCCATAAACAATCTTGCCAGAAACCTTATCATCATTCAAGAGCTTTGACAAGCGAGCAAAGTGGTTGGAACTCACAATTCGAGACAAATCTTCTGATTCCAACGGATTCTTACCGTAACACTCCTGCAATTCAGTCTTCAGGGTATCCACCTAGAAATAGGAGGCATCAAATAATAAATAAACAAAAACATGGGTTAAGAGCTCCACTTGGAAATTACACAAGGGGGAAAGAAATTTCATACCAACGTAGGAGCATAGTCTTTTGTTGTTATAACGTAATCGGGAGAAATGCACGTTTGTCCACTGTTCAATCCCCACTTGCCAGAAATTATTCGTCTAGCTGCTACCTATTAACAAGTAAGTCAAGAATGAGATTGGAAGAGGTTAAGGTAATAGCAAGTAATTGGGAAACAAGAGGCTTAGGGAATAGTAATACCTGCAAGTTGATATTTGAATCAACGACAACGGGAGATTTTCCTCCAAGCTCCAGCAAAACTGGTGTAAGGTGTTTTGCAGCAGCAGTCATCACTATTCTTCCAACTCTTCCATTACCTAACAATCCAGGAACTACTTATGATAGAAAATACGTACATAACCAGAATGAGACAATTCATTTAATTCTCCTGCTATTTTCTGTACAAATTATGCATTTATTAGATCCTGAGGAGGGATTTCAAAGTTGAACGTGTTGCGTGTATATATATATATATTCATAAAAGCAGACCAACTATAAAGAAAAGTGGAATGATTGAAACGAAGAGAAACCTGTGTAGAAAATTTTGTCCCACTTTTGCTCCAGTAGTGCAGTTGTTTCATCAACTGCCCCCTCGACAACTCTTACAAACGAGTGATCCATATACTTCTCTATCAATTTCGCTAGTAGTGATGATGTGGCTGGAGCAATTTCTGATGGCTTTAGAACCACAGCATTACCAGCTGCTATAGCTCCAACTACTGGTTCAAGGGTCAACACTGGAATTATAGACAGAGATAGGTAAAAATTAACTTATTGTAGATTTTAAAAGAAGACAAGGCTGAAAATGTCAGCTGATTAGAAAAATATAAAACTTCAATATTAACATACAAATTGGATAGTTCCATGGAGAGATGACTAACACAACACCCAGTGGTTCTGGTACTATTTCAGCTGAAGAAGGAAAAGTTTTGATTGATGTTTTGACCTGAAATAAATGGATGAACATCCATCTGATTATACAATTATCATTATTGATCAATTGCCTTCTCAAGGTGAGGAAATTAATTGTGATGAATTCAACCTTTTCTGGCGTCATCCAATGCTTCAATTCCTTCAGTATTACTTCACTAGAGCTTTTAAGCAAACCAATCTGCAAGACAGACAACATCTTAAGAGTTGAAAGAAAATATGATATTTAAAGCCATTTTATACTTGTATTCATCCCTATGTAATGTAAGTGTTCTAACAGAGCATTTAGAAGTTGTTTCCATCCGTCTATTTCTCTTTACTAACAATATCTTTGCCTCCTACGTTTCGGTACACTATTTTAATGTTCCTACTTTTAAAGAAATTTTCCTTTATACCTCTTAATGATCATAGATTCTTCTAGCAAAGATTCAGTGGAGATTCGACTTTAGACTAAAATTTTGTGTCAGAGAGATGATGTTGTAATTTATTGGTGTTAGATTTCTCTACATAACAGTCTATTAGTATTCTCTTTTGAATTAACGAGTGTTAAAATCTTTATTTGCGAATTTCTTATTTCGAATGGATGTTGGGAAATTTAGTGAAAATTAGCATGAAAATTTATAAAAAATTAATATAAAGAAATAAATTTTAAAAATATAAATTATAGTTAAAATAAATTTTAAATTATAAAAAATTATAAATATTAATACAAAATCATAATTAAAATATTTTGTAAAATATCAAAATATATTAATAATATAATTAGATAATCGATTGTATCCAAACTTTCATCACAAATCTTTAAACATTAAAAGAATAATTAAATTAATCCTTCAAATATTAAAATTGTGATTATATTAATCCTCTAAAATTTTACACAAAAGTATATAGCCTATAAAAGGTTGATCTATAGCTAAATCCTTTAGAATCTTAAATACCACCTCCTAAAATTAAGAAGGAATGTCAAAGTAATAAAAAATTAAAATAATGACAAAAAGGGCCAAAAATATATTTCATGATAAAAAATAAAATGATTATAAAAATAGCTACAAAATTATTTCGAAAGTCCGGCGAGTGGTGTTGAAGTAAAATATTTGATTTACAGTGAAAAAGAAAAGAAAAAGAAGGAAATATTCTCCATGCAAGAGAGTAAGGGGCCAAACATACCTCGTATACGAGGGTTTCGAGTGAAGGCTTGGCTAGGTCTGAACGAAGAGCATCGACGATTTGGTCTTCGTTATCAACCATCGCTTTCAAGAGAGCCTTCACCTGCGACACTCTCCACTCATAACTTCGCGTCCTTCCCGAACCAAAGTTCTTCCTCAACTCCTTCACCAGCGACGACGCCGTTTCTGCGTCAAACACCTTCCCCTGTGTCTGCGAATCCTTGTCCGACATTATTGTTTTCTCCAACCAAGAAGATACAAATGATATTTAGAAACAAGAGGAGAAGAGAACTATATAGTGTGTTTAAGAATGTGAGTTTAGTTAATGAATGATCGAAATCACAACTGTAGCTAAAGAGAAGATTGATATGATGTGATGAATAACGATGCAACCCAATTGTCATATCATGTCATGATAGCATTCATTAAACGGTGGCTTGGCGGTGTGAGGCTACCGTCCAAACTACGTTCAAACTGTGTCAGTAGGAATGGACGCGCGTTTGGACTTTTCCTCAACTTTTTCTTCGAGCAGCACCTTAATTTTTTTAACGGTGGAAAAGAACGTTTAACCTTTAAAATGTATATTTTAATTTCTATAAAAAAATTAATGAATATAATTTTATTATAAATTTGAAAAATATTTTTAAATCCGAAAATATCTTCAGAATACTTTTTATTTATTTATTTCAGATAATAATATCGAAGGTATTTTTAAAATGAAAAGAATTAAAAAAATACAGAATAGTTTTAATATTTTATAAATATAGGATGTTGAAAGAACTCATAGAGGTGCATAAAAATAAAGTCACTCCGCAGACCGTGTGCCGACAACGCTTCACTACAGAACTTTTATTTTGTTTTCAATATAACATAATTACAAATTCTTCCTCCGCCTCCCTAATTTCTCCTTGATCAATTCTGAGAAGTTTATTTTAATATTTTAAAAAAATTTAAATAACCCATAGTTTCATATTTATATTTCTATTTAAGTCGCATACTTTTTTTCCACTACAACATTCTCATTTTTCTTCAATCGTAATTTAAAAGAATAATTTTTTATTTATTTTGTACTTTATTTATATATTTTTTAGATTGTTTTTAAAAAAAATTATGACTTGAAGAAAATAATTAATCGAAAACACAACCATTATTAATAAAAATACTTTTTAAAATTTATTTCATCTTCATCATCTTACTACAAATAATTACCACCACCATCATTATTTAAAATAAAATAAAAAAAACATCACACTTTTTATTAGAAAAAAAGTATCGTTAGAATTAAAAAACTTAGAAGTGCATAGAAGAAGATATGGAGTTGCATGGAGATTTTGCCCATCGGGTTAAATCATATTTCTCTTTCATATTTCAAATGATATTTCTCTTTCATATTTCAAATCATAATGATATCTTGAAAGAAATTTTTTGATTAATCATACCATATATTTTGTTCTTTAGAAGAGTCACTATTATTTTATTTTTCTTTATAGAAGTGGGAAGAGACACCACAAATTCACATCGTCGACTTATCTTTGTTTAATTTTCTAAAACTGAGAAAGTTTACAAGCCTTATCCCCAACTCATAATTTTTTCTTTCAAAAAGTTGATTAGTAGCTTTTCCTAAAACGAATAAATAGTAAATCTATGTTGTCTTTGACTTAACCTATTCACATTTTTAAATAAAGGGTAACTTCTTTAGTGAAAAAAAAAAATTATTTGTTGAGAAGTAATGAAAAAATGTTGCTTCAATTTCTATAACGCTAGCAAGATTGATTTCCTTCCTGTTTTGTGCGGTGAAATGACATTGACTATTTCCGAAATTTGACTTTCAACACAAGGAAACATCGTAACCAAACTCATTCACTGTGCCTTAAATATCAACAACTCCATTTGACATCAGTTTGAGATTTATTAAAGAGAAAACTTTATTTAACTATGTCTACAGTGAAAAACATACATGTTTATAATAATACGATAATATTTTAAATTAAAAAAATTAAAATATATAAAATATATAAAAAATCAATTTACTAATATGTGAAATGTTTGTTTTTACTTCCATGATGTTAATATATCATCACCTTTTATTAAAGACTAAATTGTACTATGTTACCCTTTCTTTATTCTTTTTCTTCTGAAAAAAAAATCTTTAAACATGCAACCTTAGCATAAAATGTCGTTTAATCTATCTGGTTGAAGAAATAGTTTTGTTCTGAAAAATATAAATGCTTTCTTTTTGTTTATTTGAAAATGATATTTTTTGTTTGTTTGTTGTTGGGATGTTATTTTATGTTATTATTTGTTGTTGATGAAAATGGGTGCGACTATGATGCAAAATGGAGAAGGGAAGGAAGAACGATTTTAAACCACTTTAAATGCACAGAAATTAAGAAACCAAATTTAATAAAATGTTAAAATTGCGTTAGATATTGGTATGAAATTTTAATATTTTAATTAGATTAGCATCTCAAAATTTCAAATATCATTCATCACCAAACATGTATTGGGATCAAAGCAAATTTATAGTAAAATGCATTGAGCATGTTATATGAGCAAAGAGAGTATGACAACTTGCATAGCCTCTAAAAGGGCACACATTACTACAAGAATCTTAACAAAGTGACGAAGAAAAATAGCTATAATATTGTTAAATTTTCCATTTGAAGTAGTTTCTGGTTTTTAGTTTTTATCTTTAAAATGGTAAGGAAAGAGAATGAGAGGAGAGAGAAAAGATAAGGACGAGAATGAAAAGTACTATATTCATATTGAATGCATTATATATAAGATATTAATAGTGATATGTAGTAACAGAATGGAGAAGAGGAAACGTAAAAGGAGTTAAGTAACAGAGTCGTTAACAATTCCCCTTAAACTTAGTGTAGGTAAATCAAGAACCCTAAGTTTACGTTTGAAAATATGAAATGAAGAGCCAGAAACAAGTTTTGTGAGTATATATGCTACTTGAAACTGGGCTGGTAAGTGAAGAAGCAAAAAACGTTTATCTTGCACATGGTCCCGAACAAAATGTAGGTCCAACTCAAAATGTTTGGAATGTGAATGTATGATGAGATTTGTTGTAAGTTGAACAACGCCCATGTTATCAGAGTACAGTCGCGATGTTGTCGTGGTGAGGCGAAGTTCTTGCATGAGAGACTTGAGCTAGATGATGTCAGCAAGAGCTGCTGCAACACTTCTATATTCAACCTCAGTGCTACTACGGGAGACCACCTTCTGTTTCTTGGATGAACAGGAAATGAGATTGCGACCAACATATATGCAGTAACTGGAGGTGGATTTGCGGTCGTCCAGATCAGTGGCCCAGTTCGAATCGCTAAAACCAACAACAGAATAGCTTGAAGAAGAATAAAGACGTAGACCTTGTGTTTCAGTACCTGCAAGGTAGCGAAGGATACGTTTAACAACCTTCCAATGTGTGAGTTTGGATTGTGCGTGTATTGGCACACATTGTTAATAGAGAGGTGAGTTCAGGTCTGGTGAGAGTAACGTATTAAAGAGCTCCAACAACAAAACGATAGAGAGTGAGATCAGCTACTGAGACAGAGTCATCGACGGTGAGACGTAGGGAGGAGACCATTGGAGTTGGTTGCGGTTTAGACTCAAGCATGTGTGTACGCCTGAGGAGATCACATATGTATTTATACTGTGAAAGATGATGAGTGTTATCAGGAAGCCACGTAACTTCAACTCCTAGGAAATAATGAAGTGGACCAAGGTCCTTTAAAGCAAAAACATAACTAAGACGTTGAATGAAATCCTGCACTAGATTTTTGGAGTTGCCAGTGACAAGAATATCATCAACATATATTAGAAGAAACAAAGTGTCAGTAGTAGTAAAACGGGTAAACAGAGAGATATCACTTTTTGATGATGAGAAACCCATACAGACAAGAGTGGAGAGTTTCTGAAACTAGGAGCGGGGAGCTTGCTTGAGACCATAAATTGCCTTGTTGAGACAATAGACAAGTGATGTATCAAAACTTGTAAACCCAGGAGGTTGTTGCATATAGACGGGAAAATCCAAAACACCGTGAAGAAAATCATTTTTTATATCTATCTGATCAATAGGCCAAGAGGAAGATAAAGCAATGGTGAGAATTAACCAAATAGTAGTAGGTTTAATAACCATTTGCATTATACTTCTTTTTGAAAACCCATTTGTACCCGACAACATTAGCAGCAAGAGGTAGAGGGGTCAAGGTCCAAGTACTCTTTTGCATAAGAGCATCATATTCATCTTTCATCGCTTAGAGCCAGTGAGGGTGAAACATGGCGTGTTTGTGTGTGGAGCGTTCAAAAGAGTCCGCATGAACAGAAGACTAAAACACTTTGGGTTTATACATACCATCTTTAGCACGAGTGTGACCATAGGATGAACATTAAAATCAAGAGCAACCTCTGGTGTTGAAGAAGGAGATGAAGACGTAGATGTAGTAGACGAAGATGGAGTAGCAGTAGACAGAGATGGAGTAACAGTAGATAGATATGAAGTAGCAGTAGACAACAGAGGCGACGACTCAATAGGATTGTCGGGAGGAGTTGTTGTGGGAGGAAGAGAAACAACAGTAAGAAGGGATGGGGAAGTAGGAGGCTCAACACGTATATTATCAGAAAGCTGAAAATAATTATTAGGCATAGAATAAGAAAAAATAAACTCATTAAAAAGAACATGACATGAAACAATAAATTTACCAAACTCAGTTAAACAAAGATAGCCTTTGCGATGAGAATCATAACCAAGAAACAAGCATAGCGAGGATTGAAAATCAAATTTATGTTTATTATATGGGCGAAACAGAGGGTAACAACCACATCCACATCCAAAAATCTTTAGAAAGCATAATTTGGTTTGCGAGAAAAAAAAAATCATATGGACTAAGATTGTGTAAAATAGCGGTGGGTAAGATGTTTATAATAAAAACAACAGAAGAGAACGCTTCACCCATAACTTGAGAGGAAGAGAGGCGACAACAAGAAAAGCTAAGCCAACATCAACTATGTGGCGATGTTTGCGTTCGAACCATTTTGCTCGTGTGTTTGAGGGCAAGTGAGTCTGTGAAAGATACCGTACGTGTTTAAAACTTTGGTTAAAGATAAAAATTTCTTTGCATTATCAGTTTGAAGAGCTTTTAAAGAATAGCCAGTTTGGTTTTCTGCAAGAACTTTAAACTGTAAAAACACTGAAGTGGCTTGAGATTTGTGGGAAACGAGATATAGCCAGGTATATTTTGAGAAAGCATCAACAAAAACAACATAGTACATGGAACCATTAGTGGAAGCAACATGAGCAGGGCCCCAGATATCAACAAAAACAAGTTGTAGATGTCCAGTATAAGTGGTGTGTGAAGATGTAAACGGAAGTTGATGAGCCTTAGCCCGTGCACAAGAATCACAAAAGGAAACACCAGTATTTAATTAGCATTGTTTAAACGCATAACCAGATGCACTGTTCTAGATGAAGCATGAGCAAGACGTTTATGCCAAAGTTCATAATTATTTACAATGGAATTATAGGAAGTAGCATTAAGAGAAGGACATAAAAAGCGTTGTAAAGATAGAAAAACATCAAAACCATCACGAATCCTTCCTTGAAGAATAATATGCTTTGTAACCTGATTTTTTACATAACAATGATTAGGAAAGATTAACAGATGGAACATGTAAAAGATTATTAAGAGTAAAAAGATTATTAGAAGAAGCATTAAAAAGAGAAGTAGAACCAACATTATGAATGGGCATATCTGAACCATTACCAAGTTGAACAGTATCATGGCCAATGTAATTTTGTTTCTTGTTGAAAACAGTAAAGTCATGCATGAATGTGATGGGTAGCTCTAGTGTCCGGGTACCATAGAGGATCACTGGTGCTGATTTGAAACAGGAACAGAGGCCCGCCAAGAATTTGGTTGAGGAGGACGAGAGAAGTTTTGACGTTTGGAATTGTAAGGCAGTCGGAATGGGAGACGTTCGCTGCGAGAAGAATGCTTAGAAGTTGACGAAGGAACCCAATTTGTATAGGTAATGTTGGCTTGTGCAGAAGATGAATCAAGAAACTTATGTTTATCAAAACAATCTTCTTAAGCCAAAAGAAGAGATTCAACATCCATGTACCGTATATGGATCGAGCCGCGAGGTGATGAAACTGTCATATTCCTCAGGCAGATTGTCAAGAATGGCATCAATATGGTCCTCCGATAAGATGGGAGAACCAATGGCAGAGAGAGAGTTCAGGACTTGTTTGATAGCAAGAATGTAAGTAGAGATAGTGCGATCACGTTTATGAGATTTAAGTTGAAGTTTTTGGACTTGGGCGGTCGGTCATCTGTAAGCCAACATTTTATGTTAAAGAAGCATTCAAGAATGACCTATCCAGAATGTATTTTTTGACTTACAGATTGGTGAATATTTTTTTTTTCATATAATGATTCCCAAGCAAAACCCTTTACACTGGTATACATATGAGGTTTTTCTTGTTTATGTTTGCAATTCATTTTAATTAAATAAATAAATCAGATTTAAAAAAAAATCAAATTCGTTTAGTTATTAGAATTTTGGCCATTAAAATTGAATTGGTTTCGTGATCAACTATGGAAATAAGAACAAATAGCTTGTTGGTGGTTTGTAATGGTAAAATCTATTGCATGGAGGTTGTGGATGCTTGAGGGAAGTGTGAAGGTCATGCTGGGGCTTGACATCTCTGCTTCGCTTGAAACATGTTCTCGTATGGGGGTTGAGACCTAGAGAACTATTGAGAGAATTCTTTTATCTCCTTCTATCGGTCGTACTGTCCTTCAACTCCCTTGCAAACTCCTCACTCTTCCTTCCTAGCATCGGTTCTTGGTCTTCTTGTAATTCAGACTCGGAGGGTATCTGCAAAATGCTCAAGTCAGCAAAGACGTTCGGTACTCGGTTCTCAGAGCACGGTATATGATGGTGTACTTGATTTTTTTTGAATATGTGCTATTTATATTACCTGTGATGAGCTTTCCTTATTAGGACATGTTAAGGAGTTGGATCGCGTCTAGGGTTGCATTACCTACCTCTTAATCGCGAATTAGCTTCGTTGATCTTGATTGAGCGTAATTGGACTTGTGCTGTCGGTCGGCCCTATGAATGTGGGTTTTTACCTCGTTTGGCCCAGTAATGAAAACTAAGACGTGACATCAGACGTATGACTCTCACTGGTACAACACAAAAATTGTGCAGCATTTCCAAATCCAAGGAAAAATCATATGCTTTAACAATAACATTTATTGTTTCTTGAAGATGAATAACAAGATGAACCATTTGATTAATTATTCATTATCATCATATAAGAAACAACACAACCAATTATTTGGACAACCTACATCAACACAAAAATTACACATAACCTCATACCAAATTTGTAAATTCGATTTTATTATGAACAACATATTTCGGATAAATTCTGGATCACCTATTCCAATTTGGTATTCCGAAATGGTCAATCCGAAAGAATTCCCGTGCCATTATGGCCCATTCAAAAAAATAAAACAGTCTTACTTCTTTTTCGAACCCAACGACATCACAAACAACTACTTACCAAGTAAGAAAGAAAAATTGTGAAAGTAGTCTATTTCCTTAAGGTTTTTAAAAGGTTCAAAAAATAATTTAATAATTAAAGTACGAGGAGAAAAATGTAGAAATAAAAAAAAACATCCTAAATATTCACAAATATTAAAAAAAGTTATTCTGATTGATAAAAAGATAAATCATAAGTCTAAAAATATAAGTTTAAATATTAATTATTTTATATATTTTCAATAACATAAATTTAAATGACATCCTTTATAAATTTAAACACATACTCACCTTCATCGTATTTTTTTAATAAATAGTAATTACTTTCTTATATCTTTTAATAAAATTATACTCATTTTTTTGTAAATTAAATATTTAGGATTTCTTTCATGTCTTTAATTTTAATGTGCACTTAAACATTGGCATTTCTTGGATATAACGAAAAGGAAATAGGGATCTTTGACTAAAAGTACATGTTTACACACACATCCCACTATAGTTGTTTAGTTAAAAACAAAGTTCCCTTAAAGCTCTAAAACAAATATTTTATTTCCAGCTACCTAGATCAGAATTGCCTTCATAAGATTCCTTTCACACGAGTAAGTTTTGTTTCGTGTTGTAGTAAAAGTTGGACCAAAAGATTTGTTAATAATTTCAAATTTTCACTGTAAATATGAAATAAAACTGATTTTAAATTTTAAAAATATAAAGTAAACATCTATCTTATATCATAGATGGACTAAAACATTAGTTATTTATTTACCATTTTCTAAACTTCGATTTCTATCACTATTAGTAAAATGATATATATGTGTTAGTGTATATATTTTACTTTTATAATTACTATTATTATTTATATTGTTTTTAATCTTTTCAAATCACTCATGCATTGTAACAATACACCAGAAAACATTCATTGTTTATTATCTAATCATCATTGTCACGTTTTATTTTTCATTTGCTTTTTTAAATATATTTTTTACTGGTATTATTAATTTTGTAATAATTGAAGATTAATGATTTGTAAAGTTTTATCTACATTAATCATGAGTGTTTGTAAATTAAAAATCTTATTTTAATGTAAAATTTAAAAGATTAATTGATAATCAGTGAAATTTAAAAACTAAACAAATTGGTTTTCTTATAAATGTTTTGTTTGTAAAAAGGTTTTATTATTATTTATAAGCATATGAACATATGTAAAACTATTTTTGAGTGCATGATGAAAATAAAATTAAAACTCTAAAAAAATATGCTTTAAATTAACAATTTAGTATCTTATATATTACTCTCTTAAATAATCATCAATATGATGGAATTACAATTTTTTTTTAATATTCAACAATTTGACTTTTATATAAATATATTTAATTAAGGATTAAATATGATTTTTATTTGTAATTTTAAAGAGAAATAAATTTTTATTCTTATTCTAAATTTTAAAAATATTTGTAATAAGAAAATTCTTATGAATAGTTTTTTTTACATAATAAATAAAGTTTCAAATAAAATTTTAAAGTGAATTATCTTATAATATTATAATATCTTCATAATAATAAAAAGAAAGCTTTATTATTATTTATAAGCATATGAATATACATGTAAAACTATTTTTGAGCGCATGCTGAAAATAAAAATAAAACTCAACAAAAATCATTCATTAAATTAACAATTTAGTATCTTATATATTACTCTTTTAAATAATTATCAATATGATGGAATTTCAATTTCTTTTGAATATTTAACAATTTAACTTTTATATTAATTTATTTAATTAAGGATTAAATATGATTTTTATTTATAGTTTTATTTTTATTCTAAAAATTTTAAAAATATTTATAATAAAAAAATTATTAAAATAAACTTTTACGAATATTTTTTTTTACATAATAAATGAAGTTTTGAAAGCGATTTTTCTTATAATATTATAATTTTTTTTTTAAAATGAGTTATTTCAATATTTTTTTTTTAAAATTTTAAGAAAATTTAAAGTTTTGATTAAAAAAAACTAATTTCACACGAAACTATATTAACGAATAAGTAATAAATATTTAATCTTTTAATTAATGTTTAGAGACTAATTGGAAAGGAAAGAGAGAAAAAGTTGAGAGAATACTAATGAATTTGATTATTCAGTACAAATTATCCCTTTTCCACTGCTCAGCCTTTAGCACCTTAGATGGGAAGGTGGGTACGTAAAACGATTTGCCTCTTGGGGATTAGATGGGGGCAGTAGGTGGAATTGCGAGTTATATATAGGACGTAAAGAAGCACATCATTCATTATTTTCCAATCGCAGGTTACTATACTATAGTCGTAACTCACTCACAAGGGTAGCATCTGGCACATCATCATCCGAAACGAGAGGAGAGGCAACCAAATAAACAAAAAATAAAAATCAATATAAATATTAATTAAAGCGCGACCCAACTGAATGGCAGAGCGTGCGTTCCTCACTCCTTCGTCACTGCCTTTACCATCTCAACGCACTCCAACCACAATGGCTCTTTTCAGCGGCGCCGCCTCCGCTCGCATCATTCCCTCCGTCTCACTCTCTTCCTCTTCTCGCTCCTTCTTTTCCCTCTCTTCCTCTTCTCCCTCGCTTCAATGCTTGCGCTCCTCTCCTCGCATTTCGCACCTGTTTCTCAATCAGGTTAGGCTTCGTTCTCTCTTTGATTACTGCGCTTCTGATTGTTTCTTGAATTTGAGATCGTCTTCAAGAACCGCACGCTATGTTTGCTTTTTCAGCGGAGAGCGGAGGTTCGCGTTTCGAGTGGAGGATACGGAACGGTGTCGGCGCCGAAGTCCTTCGCGTCTGATCCTGATCAGTTGAAGAACGCTAGAGAAGATATCAAGGAGCTTCTCAGGTCCAAGTTCTGTCATCCTATTCTGGTAATGTTCGATTCTTACTTTTATTGTTTTTTCGTTTTAACGATCCCTATCCGCTGACTGTTGTATTGCATTTGAATTAGTAGCGGTTTCTTAATTCATTTTATTTTAATGTTAAAAGTAAAGAAGCATGTGAGCTTTATTTTCTTGAATTGCATCGTCATTGGATTTTGCAGCGTTTTCAAATACCTATTTGTTTGATGAGAATGTTATTCTTAGATATGTTGTTGTTTTTTGTACTATATTCTAAAAGTAAAAATTCCCACATTGTCTAGTTCACTCGGCTAGCAAATTCCTTATAGCTTCAAAGTGGGAAATGAGAACTAAACCAGCAAATTCCTTCTATCTTCAAAATGGGAAACTAGAGGCTCGCCAATAGATTTCAGACATGAGATTGAACTTCCTTTGGACTTTGTATGCACGACTCAGTTTAAACTACTGCAGATTTCTTCTAGCATTTCCAAGTTTTTATCATAAGTTTTATTTAAACGGGATACTTGTTTTCCTTGTCTTGCACCCATATCACCACTGTGCCTTGCGAACTTGTCCTATTTCATAATGTTACTCCTCTTTTTCTGTTACGCGTCGGTCAGGTTTGGGTCTTCTATAATTAATCTTGGATTTTCTTTTCTGCTCTTGCTAGTTCTGTAGTCTCGTGTACGAGAGGTTTCTGTTGCATGGCATATCACAGATAAATCCTTAGTTACAGTGCTTATAACAACACTTCAAGAAGTTACCGTGTTCGTGTTTTTAGTCGTATTTTACCACAAGATAGCCATGCTCTACTTGTGCAAGTAACGTTAAATAATCATTCACCAATTTGCAGTGCAACTGATTTTATTTTGTTTTTCTTTTGTTTTTTACTTTTTCTCAAGTTTACTTCTGCTCATGGACTTCATACTCTCTTTTTTTGGTGAAGGCATTTATAATTTTTTTTTCATCTTGAAACATAATGATTGCAAGTGTTATTTTCATCAAGCACTCCCATCTATCAATGTAGAGATGAACCACATAGGCTCTTACATTGTTATTTCGAGATCTAGAGTTTTGTTTGTATCATTGAGCTTTGAGTTGCTACCTTGAAGATATGATTAGCACTCCTAGTCCTCTGTTGCTTGATCCAGAATTGTTTATGATGCTCTACAAACTTGGTGATGCGAAACCTCTTCCATTTAGATTGGCACCCATTCAGTTGTGGATGCAAGATTCTGACTATAAATCTAGGTGGAAATAGGTAAGGCTAATTGGCAAGGGCTTATAGCCTAACCTACATCAAGTCCGGATTAGATGTTTCAGAAAGCAGGTCAAGTGTAGTATATTATTAAAATTTATTTGGTTAAAAAGGTCATTCCTTAAGTCATTTTAGTTTTTTTAGGCCTAGTAGATCGGTCTATTAAATGGTAGTAGAATCGAGATACAAGTAGTGTATCGGAAAGCTGATATTATGAATCGTAAATCGTTTCGTATCGTGAATCGTAAGATTCATAAACATTAAAAAATTTAATATATACTTAAATATATAAGATATGTATACATGCAAGATACAATAAATTATAT
>Ga0123342_1000324_pt1 | contig 71976 bp, 38 predicted proteins | sample Turbeawhitnodule_FD_89960 | JGI IMG/M metagenome (GOLD analysis project Ga0123342, IMG submission 89960) | Root nodule microbial communities of legume samples collected from Mexico - Turtle bean Mexico white nodule | ecosystem: Host-associated > Plants > Roots > Nodule | place: Mexico: Nepantla... | reverse complement strand
TAATTTTTTTTGTTTTTTTTATAAATATAATAATGGTTATTTTTTTTTTTCCTTTTATTTTTTTTTTTTGGAAACAAAAAAAATTTAAAAAAAAAAAAAAAAAAAGAGGTGCAAAGAAAAAAATACAAAACACAATAAATCATCTTTGCAATGGGAAAAATTTAATAAAACAGATATTTTTGTTAAACATCTCACGCACACTTAAATAATGAAATTGTTCTTTCAAAAGCTGCGATTAAAAAATGAAAGTATTACGACTAGAAAGAATGTATAAAGTGCATATATGGTTATTTTAAAATATTAAGTTATACTTTCTTTAAAATTATTTAAAACTTTTAAAAAAGTTAAAACCTACTTTACAAGAGGGAGAAGGTGTGGAGGTGAAGAAAGAATTTGCCCAATAAAAAACCTACAAATAGGCTTCCCCTCTAGTTGCCTAAACGGTACCATCCAACACAAAACTATGAACCAGGAGAATAGTTTACTAGTCCCTCAAAATCAATTACAAAAATCCTTCATTATGCGCATCCTATACAAAAGTCAAATTTGTGCTCCAAGAATAGTCGCAACAGAGAACTAAAGAAGGGGTTCTGTATTTTTCCAAAAGAGCTTCTTATCCTACATAAGGTCATGAAACAAAAAAAGTATACATTATACGGATAATTAGTACCAGAAAACAATTCATATATACTTACATGTCAACCCATTTTTTTTTAAATTAATGATAATATCTATTGAGAAATGCTAAAACATAATTAAAATTGAGGGAAATAATTTTTCTTAACTCGAAAGTTTAGAAGAATAAAATGAGATTTAAATAATTATATTTAAGCAAATATAAACACTGCTTGAATTTAATTTCTATGCTCTACGCATATAAAAATATTTATAACATTTACTGGTAAGCATAGTGATAAGTATAACTCGAGATATTTTTTTAAAAATTAATAAACTTATTAAATGTTGTATTTTGTGTTGTAATATCAGAAACACTATTAAGCATAAGTTTATACACAGTCCTTGACGTTACTTACTTGATTAAGTTTATGATATAGATGCATATGAAGAGCTATGGTAACTGAGGTTGGACTCCTTCTTATAAAAAAGACAAAGTTTAAGCAATGCTTCTCTTCAAGTGTTCTTATAATCAGCGATGAACTTTTTTTCAGATCATTGCTTAGAAACGTAATTTTAGTCAGGTGAAACATGAACTTCGAGTGTAACCAAGAAATTAGAAAAACAATGTTATTTAAAAAAATTATGATTAAAACCAAAAAGTACATGTTTTTAATGAACAATTTTTTTTTTCATAGCAAATAAAGGTCCAAACACGATATAACAATATTGGTGCTTAAATGAAAAAAGAGAGTTTAATTTAAAATGAGGGGCTAATGAAGAGTTATTCAACCTCTGAAACTCAAACCAATCTAATTAATGAATTGCGCATAGTGATAGAAGGCCCTTTACTTATAAACGATAAACATGATATGGGCTTAGAGAAGGCCCGTATTCTCATAGTTCCACCAAAACTAACGGCAGTTTCCTCCTGCACACATTTTTCTTTTTTTAAATCTCGAAATTGACCTCCCGAGAGTGTGTTACGGATTCTCCTGAGTGTGTTACGGATTCATTTTTTTAGAGTGTGTTACGGTCATCAATTTTTTATTTTTCAGACCTCCTGAGGGTGTGTTACGGATTCTCCTAAGTGTGTTATGGATTATTTGATTACGGATTCTCCTAAGTGTGTTATGGATTATTTTTTTGAGTGTGTTACGGATTTATCAATTTTTTATTTTTCAGATAAGGGGGGTGTGTTACGGATTCATTAGAGTGTGTTATGGATCCGAATAATTTTTTTTAATACGGATTCATTAGAGTGTGTTATGGATCCGAATAATTTTTTTTAATTATGGATGTTGATTTTTTTTATTTTATTTTGGATTAATATTTGTTGATTTTTTTATTTTTATTTTGGATTAATATTGTCATTCATATAATTGTCCATGTAAATTTTGACTGTGTCCAACCTATAGGGACAATTTTATCTATAAATTGGTCTGTGTCCATGTAAATTTTGTCTATGTAAATTTTGTCTATGTCCAACCTCACAACATGTGGGGTTGCAGGAAAAAAAATGTAAAAGTGCATGAATAAACTACCAAAACTAACAAGTTTGATTTTTTTTTTCTTTTAGATTCAAGCAAGCTCTAAGAATAATAAAAATGAAAAAAAGTTTAGTTTTCATGCTTAAATATTCTTTATATTAATAGCTGTTAGAAATAACCCCAAATTTTAATTTTAAAATAGTTGTTTGAAAATAAAATCTTATCTTATATGCTCTCTTATAAAAATGTTTTCGAATATTAGTATATATTTAATTTAAGGTAATCCCTAGTTTAACGTAATTCCAATATTTTAGAAAAAAAATATTTATATTACATTTTACAAACGTAATTCAATATAGTGATTCTAATTTTTTATTATTCAATATGATGTAGTTCAATGTGCATAGAATAAATGATAAAATAAATGGCAAAATTGAAAAATAAATCTGTGTTTAATAATAGAAAAATCATGAATCATAAAGAATTGGAATATAGTTAGACTCTTGAACTTAATAGGACTAAAAGGGTTATTAAACATTTACACCAAGACAATTCTGTGTATAAAACGTTTAATAAAATCCAAGAAAGATAATTTATCTCTTAATACGAGAATGGAGCTAAAAAAGAAACTAATATGGGATTTATTAGAAATCTAGATTAAGTAAGTAAAAGGAAAACATCAAAACCAATGTACATTAGCAAACCAAATAACATCATGGTTAATTAGTTCGTATTCAGACGAGGATCAATGTCAATCCTTGCAACCCCAACGTGTTCCTCACCAACCTTGCCCACATCAACCTCCCCAACAACTAACTCCTCCACTTCCTCTCCCTTCTCTTCGCCATCCTCATAGTTGGGGTCCCCCTCGTCAATGGCCGCGGGCGCCGCCATGAGCTCGTTCTCCGCCATGTCAGCGGGGCCCTCCCAAGTGAACTTGCCGCCGTGGCCGGACTTTGGAGGCTGTCGTCCGATGCCGATGCCACCGGCGGGGTGGCGGTCCTGGCGCTGGATACCCTTGTTGATGAGCTTCTTCTCGACGTACTTTAGGGTTTCGACGTTGTGAGTGCCGACCTCTATCTTCTCCACCCTCTTTCTTCCTTCCTCGTCGCGGCTCACCGCTCTGATCGTCACCTTCTCTTGTTTATCGTCAATTGGCTTCATTCTTGATTTTGATTTTTTTTTTCACTCTCTTCTGCTTCTTCAGTGATGTTGTTCCACGCTATGATGCAATCTCTGAAGTTCTTTTTAAATAAGAGCTTCAGTGTTGGGAACGTTTGGTCACTGGAAAGTGCTGGAAGTTGAGGAGGATATGTTCGAGCCATGGAGCACTCGCGGTTTTGCTAGAATTCTCTGCCACGTGCTTCACCTCCGGGTTAACACGTGTGAATATTGTTGTCTCTGCACATTTTAACTGCCACGACTCATTTATATTCAACTTTTTCTTTTCCATGTTTTGCCAACAGCTAAAGTGGCAAAATAAATTCCATTTCACGCTAAAGCACTTTTAAATTTTGAATTAGTGATTTAAGTGCTTAAGCGCCAATTTCATTGCTAAGCGCTATTGAAGACAAATCTCAACATTGACTTGTGATTAAAATTGTATACTAAGTTACTTATTAATTATAATTTCTTCCAAGAATTTTGAAGCTTCAGATTTTAAGTTAACTAGCGTCTTCAAGTTGAAAGCTAAACACTATTATTAATATAGTTAAAACTAATTCTTTTATTTATATTACAATCAAAAAGGAAAATAGTATGTTGCTTAAAAACATCAAAAGTATTATTATGTACAAACAAAACAATATCACGAAGGAAATGAAAAACATTAATTGAAACTATTAGGTGGTTCAATACTCTTTGTTTATTTACATCTACAACAAAGTCTCAAATATTTTAAAATATTTTCTTATAATAAATTTGATAAAACTCTTTTTAATTAATTATAAAATAGGATGATAATCACTTTTTTAAACAAGGTGTTTCTATTTATATGATTTTTTTATACAGTAAAATTCATGACTTTTTACTTTTGTGTTTTTTTAAATCTATTCATAATTTAGAGAGATCCATGACCTTATGGATACGCAAAAGAAATTTATGTAACCCTAAATCTAAACTTCAAACTTAATTTATTCACCTCATCGAATAAAGATCGAGATGAAAAGATAATATCATGTTATAAAATTAAAGCGATCAAAAGCTCGTTATTGTATTCTAAAACTTGGACAATACCTAAAACATTGGTACAAATGATATTATTTTATCTTAATTATATTCTTTACTACCAAAATTCTTTCATAAAAGCAACATCACTAAAAATAAGAAGAAATTTAATTTTTAAAGATTATTTATGGCTGGTTCAAGATAAAAGTTAAAAAATTTCATGTCAGAGTACAATTTTAAAATAAATTTTTAATTTGTCCACTTTTTTTTATCTTAACAATATGGACTTTATTAAGAGAAAAAGTACACATTCCTTATCACTTAATTACTTGATTAATATTTGAACTGATTTTCCCAATACAATTTCCCTAACCAATAAACTTGTTTGGCTTGGCTGTAGAACTGGAACTATCTTCGAAAGTATCAATTTCTTGTAATTTTTGGCAGTATGTGTTCCAAATGTTATTGTGAAAAGGTGATGGTGCTCTTGTTTCCTTGTATTTCTCAATAAACATCGTTGTTTCACTGTACCTGGTTCATACAAATATTGTTAGTTTCGGAGTAAACTAAAATTGAATCACAGTAAGTAATAGAGGAGACTAGTTCCAAAGCATTGTACCCTTTTACAATATGTTGACCAAAGATTATTTGAATCGAATTCCTTGGAAAGTTGCAAAAGAAAAAAAACAAAGGCATTACAATTGTAAGTTACAGCCACATATATATACTCCTGTAAATTCTCCAACTCCAACTGTGACTGACAGGGTGAGACGACGGAGAAGTTAAAGAACTATTATTATTATTAAGAGGTAGTTTTTCCGTATTTTATTTATTTATTTTAATGTAATAAATTTTCATTTTTATATTAATTTTAAATATTTATTCAAATAATATATATTATTATTATTTCTTTATTTGATATGTGTAATCTGTAATTTGAATAAAAATAATGCTGAAAAGTAATATAAATTACACATCTGTGTGAAAAAAAAAAAAAAAAGCACAATTGGGTCGTGAACCAGTAGAAAAAAAAATTAATAATTTGCATTTAATTTATGTTCACTTTTTTTATTGTTGTATTCTAGGGATAATTAAAGAGTTCAAAATACAGTAATTTTAAAATATAGTTATAATAACAGATAAATATAAAACGTGTACATATAAAAAAAAATCCTATTCTATATTGTTATAAATAATTATGAATTTTCTAAAAGAAATAAATACATAAAATTTATAATAAATAAGTATTTTAATTGCATACATTATTATTTAAATTTATTGTGAACAATTTGATTAAAATTATTTTATGATAAAAGTTATATTTAATCTTAGACACACATATCGAGATTTCTTAAAACCTCTTTGATGTAAGAATTTCATCTTCCATCCTAAACACAAAATATGATTTTTATGAAACTTGTACTGAAGTTAAAATATGATTTCTTATAAAAGAAATTCTAAAAATATTTTTTCATACTTTCACATCCTAAAATCAAATTACGTGGTTATAAAATTTAGATCTCAAAATAAAATTAACTATTAAAAAATAAATTAAATCTTATGATTTATGTAGCATAAAAAAATAAAAAAATGGATGATTTTATTTTAAAATTTTACGTTAAAAATGCTATTAATTTTATTATAAGAGTAACTTTTATGACAACTGTTTTGTAAAACTTTGAACAAATGTTTTTGACCAAATTTACAAGTTATTAGGAAAGTAAATTCTAAGTTAGATGAACAAAAGAAACACACACAAAAAAGAACTTTTATTTTGTGAATAATAGTGTTAAAATGGAAAAGGAACTGTAATACTGTTATATTAAACACTAATAACATACTAACACTATCTTGATTCACTCTTAAACCCTCAAAAGCTACTGAACATGTAGATAAAGATTTCTCCCTCTAACAGTTAAAATATATTTAAAGAATGAATGAACTTTAACTGTTACCTTAAATTGAAGCTTGAACGAGAAAGTTTTGGAGGATGTTTTTGGCAATACCTTTTCTTGAAACTACATATAATTCTTAATTTACTACAGATATCATTTAGTTCGACGCTTACTGTATCAAAACTTTAAGATATATGTCTTTCATGTCAACGCACATTACTAAACATAAATTACTTTTTTGAACATGAATTTGTTGAAACCTAATACATTTGTTTGAAAAATTCATTGATACTAAACTAATTCTAAACCTGAAGGTTGACAAAGTAAGATAAAAGGGCAAAAGAAAACAGCAACAGTGAGTGGCTTATCTGCATCCAGCGTGAGACACACTCAAACGAAGGAGCAATTACCAAACCCAATCAACTCCCTCAACTGTCAACGTAATTTCCACGTTCTACCCAAACCCCACACACCTCGTTTTGACCGAATTCTCTTTCTCTTTCCCTTTTTCTTTCTCCTCTTTATACTGTTCCAACATCACTCGCTTTTCCGTTACCATTCACCTTTGTCAAGTTTTGGATGCCTCTGTTCATCTCTCCTCTTTCTACCCTTTTCAATTTCTTCTCCTTCAACTCAATGTCACTCCACGGTATGTTGATGTTCTCTTTTCTCTCCCTGTGGTGTTTTCTTTCACGTCTTACTAGCTTGCTGTTAATGACAGCAAAAGAGACAAAAATTTTGAATTTTGAATAGTGGGTTTTGGGCCCTAGAAAGCTCATGTATTCCCTCAAGTGAGTTTTAATGAGTCTATATTGACCGACCTCGTGGTTTTGGCTTATTCATGACCAAGACGACAATTGGGGGTTAGGTTTTTTTTTTTTTACTTTTTGTTTTTGTTCTTCTTAGTTAGGCAATTATAACTGTCTTAATCCATGCCTTGGACTTTGGTATATCTGGTTTGTTCATGACCCAGTGAATTTTAGCTTTCTAATTTGAATTAGTGGATTTGATGGTGTACAGGATACTGATTGAGTGTGCATTAGGATTGTTGATCAGGTGAATTCATTGGATTGGGGAATTGAGTTTCGATGGGGGGTGAAACGGTGAATGGGTCATGGTTCAGTTCTTTTTGGCCAGTCTCTCGCAAGAGTGCATCATCAGATAACAAGGCAGTGGTGGGAATTTTGGCATCAGAAGTTACAGGGTTGATGTTGAAGGTGGTTAATTTATGGCTGTCTTTGAGTGATGGGGAGGTATTGAGTCTAAGGGAAGGGATGGTGAATTCAGTTGGAGTCAAAATGCTGGTGTCTGACAATGATGATTACTTGATGGAACTTGCGTTGAATGAAATACTTGATAACTTTCAATCTCTTGCACGCTCTGTGGCTAGGTTGGGTAAGAAATGTGTTGATCCAGTTTATCATCGTTTTGAACATTTTGTTCATAACCCAGCTCAAAATTATTTTCAATGGTCTGGGTGGGAGTATAGGTGGAAAAAGATGGAGAGGAAAGTGAAGAAAATGGAAAAATTTATTGCTGCTATGACCCAGTTTTGCGAAGAGGTTGAGGTGCTAGCAGAGGTTGAACAGACTTTCCGAAGAATGCAGGCAAATCCGGACTTGCATCGGGTGAAATTGCTTGAGTTTCAGAAGAAGGTCATGTTGCAGCGACAGGAAGTGAGAAATCTCAGAGACATGTCTCCATGGAATAGAAGTTGTGATTATGTTGTCCGGTTGTTGGCGAGATCACTATTTACGATCTTGGAGAGGATCGTACTTGTCTTTGCAAATAATCACCCACAAACTGTACAACCACATAATTATTCTCCGCATATGAACGCTAACAATCTTCTGCGAAGTCATTCCTTTTCTGTTATGCATTCATCTGTTTATCCTTCAGAGAATAATCTCAAAGGATTCAATTCAGGTCCTGTTGGAGGGAGGCCAGTATCAAACTCGATCTTTTTAGTAGGCAAGGGCAAAAGAAAGAAGAAACAGCAGCAAGCTCTTCATGAACCTGTTTTCTTAAGAAAAAACACATATTCAGAAAGCAAACAGTTAGGTCACATTGTGGGCTTCAAAGGTTGTATGTCTGCTGCAAACAGTTCTCCTGTCATACAAAACTGTATGCAGACAAATGGTGGCTCCATGAGGTTGACTGATTGTCATTTGAAATCTATTGATAAAATGAAAATAGTGAATGAGTTATCTCACTCCAACAGAGTTAGAATATACTCTAAATTATCCATCAATAACCAGTTAAAGGCTGCTTCCAAATCCCTTGGTGATGCAGCTCTTGCCCTACATTATGCAAACATGATTGTATTGATTGAGAGGATGGTAACATCACCTCAGCTGGTTGATCTTGCCACAAGAGATGATCTGTACAGCATGCTTCCAACTACTGTAAGAACTGCTCTAAGGGCTAAGCTTAAGAGCCATGTAAAAGGTAAATCTTCCTCCAATCATCATGATGCAAACCTTGCTGCTGAATGGAGTCTGGTACTTGCACAGATATTGGAATGGTTGGCTCCACTGGCACATAACATGATAAGCTGGCATTCTGTGAGAAATTTTGAGAAGGAGTGCTCAACTTTTAACGCAAATGTTTTACTTGTTCAAACTCTTTACTTTGCAAACCAAGCAAAAACTGAGGCTGCAATAGTTGATCTTCTTGTGGGTCTCAACTATGTGTGCAGGATTGATACAAAAGGTGGCACAAGAGATACACTGGATTGTGCTAGCACAAGAACTTTTAATGGTGTTCGTTTGAGAAAGAATGGAATGTACAATGAAATTTTATAGACTATGACATCAACAACATCTTAAGGCTAATGTCATTAACTCTGTATAGCTATTATTTTCAAATGGGAAGCTTTGGCGAATAGTATGTTGATTATATTCTTAGGAAAGTTACATTTGATCGAATCAATTTAGTTTACAAGGTATTCAATCAGTTGATTTTTTCAAAATAAATAATAAACTTTATTCATTAGCAAATTTATGATATATAAAAAAGTATATGATTTTTTTTTTTCAATTTTCTTGGTTTAAGGGCACAAACACTTTTTTGATCGATGTGAAAACGGACATGGTCCACTTCGGAAGACGAAACATACACTACCCCGTTCCTTTTTCTTGGTAAATGTGCTCAATTTGTCTTCCTACTTCTTCATGTTTATCTCTTCGCAAGACAAGTCCGTTACCAACCAACGTGGATGGTTGAAACAATTTCAATCAATGTAGAAATTAAAATCATAACGTAAAATTTAATGCAGAAAAAGTAGAAAGGCAAATATGAGAAATGTAAAAAAAGACTTAGAAATATAAAGAGAATATAAAAGATGATAGGAAAATGAAAAGAGATTGAGTTTTGAGAATCAAGTATATTATATTAAAGATAGGGAAACAATGCACAATATATATAAATATGTAGCGTAATGGGTTTAGGGTTTAGGATCGAACTCGATTTTAAGAGATATATAGTTTGATTGGAGATTGTCAAAAGTAAGATTGACTTTTAGTCTCATTAGCTTATGTATGAGGTTAGGGGATTATAGCATCATGGACCGAATCCGATATTGCATATAAACAGATTGTTTGCCGATATCTATATTTAAGGACATTAATGTCGTATCAGCGCAAATCAAGGGATCCTGGATAATCAACATTAAATAGGAGAAGACAACATTTATTACTGAATTAAGCCAATAATAAGACCAGATACAAGGAGAAAGAGGAAAACACTATCCTATATAAAGGAAAGAAAACAAATTACAATACACACACAACAGAGGGAGTACTCTCAACTCATATTTTACTATACTCATTATATTTTATGTTCTTACTGACTTGAACGTCTATCTTCTACAGGTGAAACCTCATTGGAATTTAACTGATCTCAACTTCATACTCTAGGTTTGAGATCGACAGTATTTTTGTCTAGAACAAAATACATGCAGGGGTTACTAGAGAATAACATTTCTCCTTAAATACAACCATGTTTATGCTTGAATCTGTGAAAGAAAGAGTTGGATAAAAGCTTTGTCTAGTTTCAACAACTTGAAAACGAGTGGACAAATAAATCAAGTCTAGAAGCTTCATTGTCACGTACAAAATGTTTGAACTTTGTTCTATATGACAGGATTGACTGGAAAGGAAGATGACACCAAGATTATCAGGGTGTTGAAGAATATTGGAAGTTCACGTAGAAGAGAAACAATTCATTTGATTTGAGTTAGAACTCGAGCAATACTCCTATTTTCATTCTACTCCTTGAGACAACCTTTTCTTTATGTGATGATTAAGAAACAAAAATGGAACCAAGGCAGGTGCAATATCCCATGATTGATTTCCTATCTTCTAGATCACAACCCCAATCAGCATCACTAAAAAACTTACTAGAGAAAGCTTCTTGAATGGGTGAAAAAAAAGAAGAGTATGAGTTTGACTGAGAGCAATTTTTTTCCTTCTTTCATATCCATTCCCTTGCTCAGTGCTTAATTTGACTTAAATTAACATCAAATTTAATATCTGATGTAAATTTACATTAGACTCTTATCTAACCTAATTAATCCTAAATAACCGAAGTAAACGAAACTCTTTTATACTGATAAATACATTTTTGGTTGACACTCTACAAATTTCTCAAACCCAAAATTTTATTCTCTTTGTCCAAACATGAAATACTTTAATTCTTATTATATATTTTTTAAGAAGGTAATGCATTCTTTGTACTACATTTCACTTAAAGTAACAAATTTTTCATTAAAGAAGATTATTGCTTAATATGAAAATCTTAACTGGGTGTTGAATAAATAAAAAAAAATATAAATAATAGGAATTTCATTGTCATATATATATATATATATATATATATATAAATAGGTTTCACTCTCCGACTTTTCATAATTTACAATTTTCAATATATATTTGTTCTCGCCAAACTGAAAGTGATCTTTGAGATGATTTCTTTGTAATCGAAACTTTCGAATGTTCAGGGATCACAATAAAATGAGGAGAAAGTCAGTAAGAACATAAAAAAATTTGTGTATAACATGTATGATATAGAATAATGCTTTTTTTTTGTTCGAGGGTCTTTACTCTTTTTGTAATGTCCTCTAATCACCTCTTTTTCAAGGAATAATAACAAATTCCTTAACTGGAATTTAAAATCCAACACTTATCAAGAATGGTGACCTAAAAAATATCTTATTTCCAGTATTTTAGATAAATAATATTGAACAAATAATACCCTTGTAAAATAGACATAATCATAGTAAAATAAGTTATACGTTAATTGGAACTCTATCGAAATGAGTTGGCCTTTATCAATTAGATATCCGAACAACATGATCAGACACTCAACCAATCACTTTCAATATGTATCGTATCTTAATTTTTGTCAAGTTCATTTTAGTTTTAACTAAAAATTATATTAGTCTAAATCTTATTTTTTTTTTTTTATCATTCATAAATAAATAACATTTTAGACGACATCTTCAATTCTATTGATGCATTTATAATATTGGTACGACGTCTTCAATTCCATTGATTCATGTATAACATGTCAGGGAAAATAAACTAAATATTGATATGCACTAAAAACTATTAAAATTTTGTTTTAAAATATATCACAGCAAAATTGAGATTTTAAAGACTATATTTTGACATGTAGTTTTTCTAAGAAATTTTAAATAATCATATATATGAACATATAAGATTTTTGTAGCCTGGATTTTATCATAAGAATTTAAAACCTTTTAAGATAAATATTTTTTTATTTAAAATTTAATAAATTTATATCATAATTTTTGAAAAAAAAAACTCTTAAATGGACAGGAAACATTAAAAAAATTGTAAGAGTCGATAATAATAATAAAGACATGGTAAATTTTGAATAAAAAATAAAATGATTTTTTTGTTCAAATAGAACTTATTCTTAGTCCAATCAAAATAAATGAAATATACATGAAAATATCTCTAGTCCACTTATAACTTATACTAAGTATCAATACACACTTTCATGAAATATAGATGAATCAAACACCAATAAAAGAAAATCTCTCACACATTATCTGAAAGGGATACAAGGAACCTAGTCCAATGTTTCCAAGGAGATTCCATTTCCAACCCAACGTGGGTTGTCTTTACCCAGTGTTTGAATCTTTAATGTTAATATAAACCAGTCTTAAGTTGGGTCCTTCAAATACCAACTACACTATATTTTTTTGGCGCATTTTTAGTTTAACTTGAAATATTAGAAAAAAATTGTAAAATTTGGAATAAAATAAATTCTAAGATATTTTAAATATGAAAATAGTAAACTAGTTAATGCACTCTAATGTGAATTTTATATGACAGATATTATATTTAAGTTTTATTCGTCGTCCAACATGTTTTAACGTTTTGTGGGGTAAGATAAGTTAAATATTTCGGTGTTTATTTATGGCAGTTGTAGTAAATTTTAAATTCAATTAAACTACATCTCGAGGCAACTGATATAATAGTTCCAGAAAATGGTATCTTGCTCCTGCCCCCAGAAACAAAATGTGATAGGTTTTTAAGCATATTCCCTTTCTTCACCAAAGAAAATAAATAATATTTTGTGATGTTAACATATTCACCACTCTTATTAAATTGAGAAATAAGCGATGGAAGTGAGGGTGTCAGAGCTGGAAGAGTAGACCCTATTCTTTGATTGCCCCATATGATAGTATCATCATTTTAACACATCACTTTTCAAGAAATTATATTTTATCAGTTGGACTAACGTGAAAAAAAAAAATTTAATAGTAAAAATATACAATAATAATTTTTTAGGGAAGAAAATAATATTATAATTATCTTTTTAAGTGAAAAAATATAACTACCAATCTTGAAAATGTTCTACCCACAATTCATCTACTCATATAATAATACTTTCCACAAACATGTCTTTTAATTCTGTTAATGTAATTTGAAGCTTGAGTTTTGCATGTAGATGTTTAGCAAACCATTGCGGATGCTCTTGTCCCTTTTAACTTTCTAATGACAGTAGTTTATAAATAGTATACTAATCTTATTTATGTTCAATCAGGATTTTACACGATATGTTTTAAGTATGATATTTTATGGTTGCTCTTAGTTTTAAGCTCAGATTTCAATTGAACTAGAATTTCGTGATGATATTTTATGGTCGATATTAATTTTTATAAGGATATTTTTAATTGAAATATTTTATATGATCGACTTTAGTTTTTTAAGGTATGATATTTTATGGTTGACATATATTTTTAAGACCATACTCCAATTAAATTAGGGGTGGCAAAGTGGTTAGGGATGACAAAATGGGGTGGGTCGTGCAGGCCGATCCGTGGCCTACTGAAAAAAACGTGGGACGGGTTATTTATTTCAACCCGCTGGTCCGCTTAGGTTCGTCTTGCATAATCCGCAGTCCGCACGGACCAAGTGAGAGTTAGCCCGCATAATCTCTATAAATTTAAAATGTATAATTTTTTTTACACTCCATATTTTCTTCATGTAGCCTTTTATTTTACATATCGAAATTTTTAATAACATTTTACTACGCATGTTTCATGAAAATAATATTATGAGACCATCTACCTAATGCATCTAAATAAAAACATTCAAAAATTTTATTTAAAAAATTATTTTTTTAATAAATATTTCTTATATGGGCTGGCCTGCAAGCCCGCAGACCAACCCTTATGCGGGGCGAGCCAACCCACATTGCCACCCCTAAATTAAATTAGAATTAATTTTTGACATATTTTATCATCGAGCTTAATTCGGACTCTAATAATTATTTTGCAATGATATTTCCAAGTCATTTCGTAGTGAATTAATTATATTTTAAAAAGGAGCATTTCTCTTTTAGAAATATTATTTTTTGACAATATTTAAAATTCTATAACTATTACAACTAAATTTCAAAATACTTTAAAACAAAAATTATATTTTATTTTTCTTACCTTTGATAAAGGTAAGACTCTTCCTTCTTATAATAAAATTATATCATTGGAAAAAAATACAATTTTTATCTTAACTAGCATAATAGGTATATATTAACATATTAGATAATCAATCCAATATATTAATTTCAATTTTTATCTTAACTAAGATAACAAACCAAATATATATTATATATATTTTAATAATAATTATTATATATCATAACAATTTTTTTAGTAATAGTTATAAGTTATATATTTATTTATAGGACTTGTGTTCGATTCCTTTTACATATTGTTAATATTAACTATAATAATATTATTAACAATGATAATAATTTTAAATTAGTCATTATAAATTATTTTATTTTAATTATAATTTTAACTCTATTAGTAATTGATTTAGTGATATTTTTTCCTCAATTTTTATTTGTTTAACTAGTCTTCTAGAATTGGAATTATCAAATCCTTTGTAATTGGAATAGTGACATAATTTATCGATCACGGTTTTGTGATTAATGAAAAAATATTCGCTTAATGATTTACGATTCAAAATTTTGATATCATTGCGGTTTGCCGCTATTTTTGTCACAAATTAATTTATCGACCAAATTTTGAAATTTAAAAACTAATTTTTGTGATAACTAAAAATGCATTTTTTTTAAGTATATATATGTATATATATTATCTTTTCTAAATGCATACACGTTTTGTAGTATTTTTTAATTAAATCATATTTAACATCAACTAAGCTGCGGGACATGTTGAACACGTTAGCTATATTATCTATGGAGAGCTAAATTTTAGAATATTTTCATTATAAAACTCTAAGAAATGACTTTGGGGCATGAAAAGCTAGAAAAAAGAAATTACAAATTGTATTTATTTATTCTTACAGTAGAAGTGCAGTGACAGATGTTGTGATCCCAAACTTTTGAACTACCCCATCAACCTGGGTGTTGGGGAAGAAATATTTAGTACTGGAAACGTGTGATGTGTTTTATTTAAAAATAGAAATAATAGATCCTTATTCTGTATTAACGATGGAGGAGGAAGAGGGAATGAATTTAGGAACAAGAAGCAAGGGTTGAAGTTTTCGCATGGTGATACCGAGCTTTTCCTTCATATCAACGGTGGAGGGCGTGACATGAGTCTGAAGTTCCCAGTGGAATCGGTGAAGCAACGATCCCAACACAAGATGAAGAATTCTGTGCGCTAAGGGCACACCCGCACACATTCTTCGTCCAGCTCCAAAAGGAATAAACCCAAAATGATGTCCCTTGTAATCGATGTTGTTGCAATCGACAAAGCGTTGGGGCTTGAAGTCAAGGGGTTGGTCCCAGAAACTGGGGTCTCTTCCGATGGCCCAAGCATTCACCAAAACCTGGGTGTCTTTCGGAATGTCGTATCCCATGAACTGTGTCTCCTTGATGGCCTTCCGAGGAACAAGCAACGGAATCGGAGGGTGCAAGCGAAGTGTTTCCTTAACCACGGCTTGTAGGTAGGGAAGATTGTCTATGTCACTCTCTTCAATTTCTCTTCCATTCCCAACCACTCCATCAAGCTCGCTTTTCACCTTCTCCAGACACTCCCGGTTGCGCAGAAGCTCCGTCATCGCCCATTCAATTATGCTGCTTGTTGTTTCTGACCCAGCCATGAAGATTTCCTGTACACAAGTATAAAATACTGATTTTATTAAGCTTTTTTTATCAAAACAGAAGCTACTGGAATCAAATTTTTGACACTGGATAGTTTGTACCAATATAAAAATGTTGAGGTCTTTGTCTGATATTGTGAGTGCTTCTTCAGTGTTGCTGCTTTGAAAGTCAATCAACACATCCAAGAAGTCCCTTGTCTCCTTATCGCGTCGCTGCTCTTCCAAACGCTGTTTCACGAACTTCGACGCGATTTCCAGAGCTTTGCCCATGTCCCTATCCATCTTCTTCCTCAAACCTTGCGGGTCCAGCCACTTCAGCCACGGGAACATGTCGGCGACGTTAGCGTGCCCTGTCCACTCCAACAAACCCGCCATCGCAGAGAAAAACTCCGACCCGGTCTCTGATTCAGGGTCGAACAGGTCCCGCGACAGCATCAGGTTCCCGAACAGGTTGAACGACATCAGGAACACGAACCGCGCCACGTAGACCCCGTCACCCTCTTCCAACTTCCCAGCCTCTTTGCTCAACCATGTTATCATGTCGTTTACGCACTTCCGCCGCACCGAAGCGGTTTCGTTTATGCGTTTCGCCACCAGCATGTCCACGGTGACGAGGCGCCGCATGAGGCGCCAGTAGGGGCCGTAAGGGGCCAAGGCCAAGGAGGATTTGTTGTAGTTGTGGGCGCGCATGGTTTCGGTTATGGTGCGGTCTGCGAAGGCGTGGTCGTGATGCTTGAAGAACACGCTGGCGGCGTCGGCTGAGAGGATAACCATGGTTTTCATGGCGCCGATTTGGAGCCACACGACGGGGCCGTGCTTGGCCCTTAAGTCGGCGAGGGTGCGGTGAGGCATGTCTCCGAGTTGGAACAAGTTTCCAAAAATGGGCCATCCCGGTGGTCCCGGCGGAAGACGGCGGTTTCTAGCGGCGGTTTTGCGGCGGAAGAGGAAGAGAAACAGAAGTGACACAAGTAGTAGAAGAAAGAGGGAAGAGTATTCGAGAGTCAACGTCATGATTTCTGGGATGGGTTGTTGGAAGTTCCGTGCTGTCTCTCATCTCTACCTCTGTGTGTGTATGTTTATATATATAATCACCTAATAAAGATTCTGTCACCGCTTACAATAAATCCTTTCAGATGGAGGGTTATTAAACATTGAGTACTGATTATTTCACACCAATCATAATCTAACACATAAAAGAAGGTGTAATGTCGAGGAAAGAAAAAGTGGGTGTGAAAAAAATCATTTCTCTTAAAACATTTCTTTACTATTACTAATAAGCTCTCCACCATATGAAGTGTCCAATTAAAATTTATATTTATTGAATTTATTCTATCACTGTTCTAATATAATTTTAAAAAATATATTAATTTTTTATTAATTTAAATTTATTATATAAATTTTTATTATAATTATAAAAATAAAAAACACATATTTTGAATCTGTCATGAAAAACATTTTTCTACTAAAAAAATATCCATAAATACTTATGCACATAAATATTTATTGTCAATTTATAAAATTCATAATTATATAATATATAAATTTGTGTTTTCGTGTCTTACATTTTAAAAATGATACATATCTCTATATCCGTGTTCGTGTCTGTATGAGTATTTATGTAGATAACTAATAAGAAAAATAAATGTAATGTTAGATTTTCAGGGATTTTTTTTTCATTTATCAAATAATTTTCTGTTTTTAAACACAATCATACTTCATAGTTGAAAGGTAACATTTTGAAAACAACTTAATTTTTTCTATAAATGAAAGTTAAAAAATATTTTTTTTTCTTTTTTAGATTTATACAAAAAAAAAAATACTAGTCAATTTCAATCCGTTTGTCCTCATTCCACTCTCATTTGTTGTTTCACTCTTGTTCCCGTTGCTATTGTTAAACATATACTTTTATTATACATATTATTTTAGTTTATTTTCTTGTGTTGTGTTATATGATTATCTTTTCTTATTTTTGTCTAGATAGTTAGTCTGATGTTATATTAAAATTAAATGTGATTTATTTAATGAGTCACTTATAAGACCTATTAATAATTAATATAAATTTAATAAAATTTTCTGTCACTAAGAGAAAATTTAAATAAAATTTAATTTTAAAAATAAAAAATATTTAATTATTATATTAAAAACTAAAAAAAAATTAAATTAATTTATTTTATTAATAAATAATTTATAAATTGGTATGTTTATATTATTAATAAGTATTTGATATTATTAATAAATAATTTAACTACCAACTTTATAAAGTAAAAAATTGATAATTAAATATTTATAGTTTAAATATTATTCATCAATAATAAAAACTAAATTAGATATTAATAATTTTTTTAGTTTTAAAAATAATATTTAATTTAGTTAATATAACAATTAATTATTTTTATTTTTAAAATTAATTTTTATTTAATAATTTTTTAGTAGTATATTAAAAAAAACATGTTTATCGGACTGAAATTGGATGAAAAAGATATAAACTTTAAAATTAGATGATATTAATTAAAATTTAGAAATAACTGAATAACTAACTAGAGTTTATAAAATTTCTTACTGACAAAATTTTTTATGCTCTTAAAACCTTAAATTTTCGTATCATTTATGAGAAATATTAAAATTGGTCCTGCATCATTGGATGCTCTTGGAACTTTAAATTTTGGTATCATTTATAAGGAATATTAAAATTGGTCCTGCATCATAATTAATTAAAAAGTCAAATTGATGGAGAATTTACAATAAGACAAAAGAAACACATAGAAGCTGGTGAAGGAATGGGTGATGGTGAGATTTTAGAAGTTTTGACTAGGCTTTTCTTTCCTTTTTTTTTTAGAATGTTATCATTAAAATGAGATATAGAGTTTTAGATTGGAATTGAGTATTCTTTCATTCTCCTTATCATTTTATTTATTTTTGTTTGTTTGAGTTGAAACAAGTACACTAATCAATAAAGAATATGTAAATAATTAATTTTAACATATTTTTTCCTTTATAAAAATTAATACATCTTCTTACTTCATGAAAACGTTTATCATTAAAAATTCTAATATTATATATATATTCAATTACAATCAAATATATTTAGATCAATAATCATTCATTTAATATAATATTTAAGATATACTAAACTTTATTTTATACTTTTAAATCTGATACGGTTAAATACTTATCATCTAATTACTCTTATTACTGACTTATGCATCAGAGAATCTTTTACTTTTTTTACTTTTTGTTAAAGATTAACTGAAAGTTCATTCCTGAGTTATACTTGAGTTACACTTCCCAAATTCATTTATGATAAAAACAAAATATATATATATATATATATATATATATAATTAAACTATTCGTATCGTAATTTTTAATAACAAATATTATTTTGTTTATTATCCTTAAAAAAATATAAGGTAAATTACTTTGATATGAGGTTTCATCAAATTTCACCCACCAATTCTATTTTTCTACTCCTACATTATCCTATTATTTTAAATGTATGATAAAATCCTTATTGTAATCTTTTAATTTATTTCTTCATTCTTTAACCATGGATAAAATAACATATCTATAGCCACATTACATCTTTACATTCAAAGAATCAATTAATGCCTCTAATTCTAGCACCTTTGGTCTTTAGCTTGATGATGGGTTAGGTGACATTTGATAATGGATTAGCCAATTGCATATGTTTTTTCCTGAAACAAATTGATTGCCTTGGCCATTTCTACATTAATGAGTTCATGTAGCTAAACTTTCTAAACTTTCTCAACTGTTAACTGTAAAATGTAAGGTTCATATAATTGTCTTTTTTTTTTCTTTTAATGGGGCTTTATCTTTTCATGCGTCTTCTTTATATTCAAGAAATCTTAAACGTACCAATCAGATACTAGAATTAGATTCACCATAATCATGTTTTTTCCCAAACAAAAACTCATCAGAAAATAAAGAAATAAGTTTATATCTTCATTAAATGTTAGTTATGGGAAGTATTTCAAAACCCAAGAGAGTGTGATTCCACTTTTAAATAATTATTTTAGTTCACAACAATATATTCGTCTTAATTTTATTGTCTTTTCACAAATTTAATATTCATCTCTCTTGTGACTATTTGGAGTGTTGTTATCACTTTTCCTTTCGTAAAGTAACAGATACGTGAATGAAGGAGGGAGGAAAACGCGATTTCAATGCATAGTTTGCTAAAGAACATGCTTGCATGGCTTCTTCCATTAAGGCTAATAATGATCTTGTGATTTGCTTTGCTGTCTTAAAGATACACATTTTGTTCTTTATATATATGTTAAGTTTAAATATTTGTAGATTTGCATATTTGAATTGAATTTTGATTAAAAAAAGTCATTAATTATTTAAAATATGTTTTAATTTTATTTAAATCATTTATTATTTGATTTTATTGCCAACGGTATAACACAAATATTATTTTCTTCTTTCTATTTTCAATTTAACGATCAATTAAATTATTTTGTCTTCATTTCTCAAACTCATGAATCAATTTATTTCTTTTTTATTTTATTTAAGAGTAAGTTGATTGATCAATTTGAGAAAAATTGAAAGAAAATAAAACATATAAATAAAAATAATGATAATATCATTTCATTAGCAACAAAATAAAGCCTCATAAGTCAGAAAAACATGGCTTGTTTGATAAATTGCGATTCTCTTGCCCCGTACAGCTAGCAAACTAAAGTTGGGGTTTCTTTCTGCACCCAATAAATTTCTCTCTTCACCCATAAATTTTGGAAAATAATATTTCACCCCTTTTAAAAATAACTTCCGGATTAATTTTTCTGAGAATTTCTGAAATAATTTTTTCTAAACATATAATATGCGTTTTGGAATCTGCTTTCCAGAATAAATTGGTATAATTCAGAAAGAGTTATCCAGAATAATGACGAATTAGATAGAACATTTTCATCATTTCACTCCAATTAATGGAGGGCTGTTTCTTCCTGCACCTCCATATATTCTTCTCCCACCTCCATACATTTCATATTTCCAAAAATACCCCTTTGTAATATTTTGGATTATGTAATTCGGAAGTCTTTTTTCAAATTTGTAATTAGCTTCCGGATTACATAATGCATAAACCTTTTTTCAGATACATGATTAGTTTTCGGATAATGTAATCTGAAAGTCTTTTTTAATTTATAGATTACATAATTTGGAAGTTTTTTTTTAAATGCGTGTCCGGATTACATAATCCAGAAGCTACTTTATGGGAGGTGACACAAGAAGGTTACGTATTTTGATGTTGTGTATGGAGTGCTGGAAGAACCTATGGAGGTGCAGGAAGAAACAGTCTTAATGGAGCAGGGAAAAATTTAACGGGGTACAGGAAGAAATACTTCTAAAGTTGTGTGGGTTTGCACATTTGAGCCTAATAACAATGGTCCATCTCTGCTAAGCCCATGCAATCCACGATTTTGTTCGGCCTCTTACGAAAATAATCATGGATCCCAAAAAATATCATAATTATGAATATGCATCTGCTGGTTTATAATGAAAATTGTGTTATGTGGAAACTTTTGCAGATGGTTAACTTGAGAAGCAAGACGATGGTTGTCATGAACAAATTGTTCCAAACTTAATCTGCTGAATGAAGTGAAGCAAGTATTTTTGTATCTGTCCATGAACACTAGAAAATTAAGATGACATAGTCTTGTTTTAGAAAATTGTACATGTAAAGTGAAAAAAGACCCAAATTGCATTAATGGCAAAAAAGAAAATGTAATCATATTTTAGATAGGCGTGACCTTTTAGTGTCTTCTATCATCTCTTATAATGCCTTTAATTTCACTTTTATTTTTATAACCCAAATGGAACCTACCCAACTACAAACAAACTTAATCACGTCTATAATGGAGGGTGTCCTTTTATTTTTAAATGAAAACATAACTGATAAATTGTTGCTATTGAAAATTTTGACAAAAACAACATATTTTGGTGGATCATTTATTTTCTCCAACATCAAATAATTAAGCAAATAGCACAGTTTATTTTAACAGTTCAGTTCTATTATAAATTTGTTTTTATTTATTTTAAAATAAAGAAAATAAAATTTTAAAAGTTTAAAATTTTTTTTTTTATTTTGAAAAATATTAAAAAACAAACATTTTGAATGAAATTCTAGAAAAATATATATTTAAAAGTTAAGTTTAAAAAGGTAATTATATTGAGAAATAATATTTTATAAAAATAAACATATTAAAAAATAATAATTTAGTAAAATAATTATATTAATAAATAATCATTTAAAAATATTATAATTTAAAAAAATAATCATTTATAAAATTTTAAGAACTAATTAATTAGAAAATTAAAAATGTGAAAATTTAATTTGTTAGAAAATTAAATATTTAGAGAAGTGATTATTTAGTGTTTTACTGAATTAAAAAATGTGATATTAATATTTATTTATTAATAAAGTACTGATTAAGTACAATGTAAAAAATGTAAAAACAAATCCTATATTAAAAATATTCAAAGTCAATATTTAATATTACATTTATAAATATTTTAATTACTATATTTATTATTCACAAATCAATAATTTAAATTATATAAAACATTTTCCACTATTTTTTAAAAAACATTCTTTCCTTTTTTTTACTATGAATTTTTCAAACCAAAATTTTAGAAATAAATTATTTCCAAATTTATAAATGTTAGTTTTGTTAACAAATTTTTTTAATTACATATTTTTTAAAATAATTATTGCTTAAAATATATGTTTTATAAATAATTATTTCATCAAATAATTATTTTTTAAAAATTATATTTTATATAATTTTTGTTCTAAATATTTTTTAAATAAATTATTTTCTAAACCAATTTATTAAATAATTATTTTTAAAAACCTAAAATGACGAAAAAAAAATATTTTATTTAAAATATAAAAAAAATATTTAAAATCAAATAAAATTTTGAATTGTTATGCTAAACCATATTGTTTAAAAAATTATTTAGCATAATATACTATTTGATTAAATATTTAACACAGGATATCGGGAAAATTATTATTCTTTTAATTTGGTTAAATTTTCCTGCTAGTGTAAATCGGAGTTCTTAATATAACCGTTTAATTAACTTATATAAATTAAGAACAAACATATTAGGTATAGGATTATTAATGTATAAAAAAAGTTAGGTACTTAACCAAAGCATGAATCATCCAGGGAGTAATAAAGAAGAAACAAGATTATGAAATAAAAAGGTTAAAAGACTTCTTGAGCAAGGTTCAATCCAACACTCCATTGGAGAATCAGATATTCAGTCCCAGAAAAGAGCCAAAGGAAATATTCAACAATAACTCTTGCAATTTTGAATTGTCCTCTGAATAAAGAATACAGTTCTGAAACTAACAACAACTCAATCTTTTAACTGCTATACTAATTTAACTGCTATACTAAACTGCATGCAACTTACCTTATATATATATATATATAAAATATGAATTTTAATTCTAACTCAATTCTACAAAATCGATTCATGGATTCTAATTCAACTTCATAAAATCGGATCATGGAGTGAGGTTGCATCTAGTTTGACAACTCGTACGTGGGATAATATATTATGGGTGCGACAACGGTCCAACAGCGGGTGATATGATAGTCTCAACAAACACTAGTTAAGATAAACTTTAAATGACTTTGATACCTTATTACAAAGTGTACTTTAAACCTAACTTAACCTTATAAAACTGGATCATGAAATGAGGTTTACACACCATTTATTTATATATATATAGTAATGTTGACAAAATGGTAAAATAGACACCTTGAAATGCTAAAAGAGACACCTTGAAGACAACAATTTCAGCTTTGGCTTTTATCTAGGCAGAAAGTTCTTCAAATTCAGATTCTGTTCTTTGCGCCATTTTCCAAACATAAATTGAACATGAACCTTGCTGGTTTCTGCTACTGTTGTGGTTTGTCCTGCTTCATCAGCAAGTGACAATAATTTTTTTTAATTTAGATAAAAGAAACTGTTGTAAATAATCATATTCCTATTTTCTTTAATATTGTTGCTAGATCGTCCACTTGTTTAAAATTAGAAACTGTTGTGACACTTTCTAACAATTTATTTACACATTCTTTGAATGTTTCTAGCAAACTAATAGAAAAAGGTGAGTTGATAAAGAAAGTGGTGGTAGTTTTAAAATTTGGAGCGGCAATCTCGGCTTGAAAGGCTCTGCTTTTTGAAGGGTTTTGCTTTAGAGTGTAATGAAGAATGAAAGAGAGAAAAGCTGAAAGAATTCCCTCACTTTTTGGGACAACAGACATTAGCATAGTGGTGGAAACTCTACGGAAGGTTTCCAATGGAGATCAGAAGCGATACCACTGTACCATCCATTGCCCCCACCCATGTGCCATTTACCCATCACCCCATCATCTTCTATCATTAATCATTAAATTATAAATAAAATTAATATTTTCATAATTATAATCAATAATTTTTTTATATTGTAACATAAAAAGATTATTAAAAATGTTTCATATCGTTTAGATACAGAAGCTAATAATAGTTTACTTATACCTCAGTTCACAAAGACTTTTAAAACCGTCACGAAGTTAAAAACTCTCAAACATTTTAATGATGATAAAGGAGGAAGTGTGCAAGGTAAGAATCTGATTACATATTTAGAGATTGGAAAGATCTCAATCCTAAAGAAAGATGGTGTGTTGATAAACTTGTGTGTGCAATTTTCAGCTATAATAAGAAGAATAAAGCTCTCAAATGAAAAGTAAAGAGATTATAAGAAAAAGAACTAATTGGTTGGGCTGGGTTGTACTGTTCTGAAAACCGACAATTTCAAATATCAAATTGATTGGAACAAGTTCTGTACTATACTCTGTGTGTTTTTACTTGCTAGGTCAACTTTTGTCGTGAAACTAAACCTTTAATTCCAGTCATGTCCCTAGAATTTAAGTCTTTATCATCCAACTTCCTTCCCTCTTCAACTATATTATTATTGAAAAATGTTACTTCGTCACTGCGTCAAAATTTTAAAATTATTCAATCTTTTTAAGATTTCAGCAATTTTTGTTTTCAGTTGTAATATGATGGTTTGTCAATATATAATCATTCATTATTATTTTATATGAGCAGTATTGTGAAAATATATTTTTCTGTTCTTATGAATAGGTTAACTATTCTTTCTCTCCTTTCAAAGTAGACTCATTGACTCTTTTGTTCTTCTCTGTTGTTCTACATGTTATGATATATTTACAAAAGACAACACTTAAACGTTTAAATCAGAATTTAATATTTGAATATTTGATTATTGAAAGTTGTGCTATTTATAAGATTATTATAAACATTTTTTAACTGGAGGAGCTGAATCATGCTTAAATACATTATCTAGTGTTTAATCGTTAATTAATTTTATTAATCTGATTTTTGTAGTGTCGGTCTACTTATACCGGAGAGTGAGTCATTGTACATGACCTACCGATACATTTTCCATCATTGAATTCCATGCCTGACTTGAGGGTGTGATGTGAGAAAAAGTTTGCTTGTTTATGACTTAAAGCAGAGGTCCCCTTTTTTTCTTCCACAACATAGGTAAAAGAGGAGCAGTGAGCAAACCAAATAATGAGCACTTTCTTCCACTGAATTAACCTGTGGATGATATAAAGGAAAAGGAGCAGATGAATGACTCACAATTATTTAGGATGAGTTGTTCTAGACTAGATGATTGGCAACAGTGAACCCCCTTTACCCTTCCATAGTAACTCAAAAACTGACCTTATAGACCAGAGTTGGTTTTGAAACCTTATCATTTCTAATTTAAATTTGTCGTCGCACATGATTTTAGTCGATTCATCAATTTCTTGAAACTATCCTAATTTTTTTACGCTCTAAACAAATTTCACTTTATTCTACAACTCATTTTATTTTTAATTTATATTTTTTATTAAATAACTTAATTTAATATATTATTATCTTTCCATATCTTACGAGGAAGCGACAATAGTAATCATAAACGCTACCAAAAACTTTAATCATCACATTAGTCCTAATTACCTTTCAGGGACGTATAATAACACTGCAACACTTTTCCTCAATCACTCACTCTCTCCAATCATGCCACGTTTTCCTTCTCAATCCCAAATCTGAAATCTGAACTCCACCCTTCTTTTCAAATTAAAAACAGCAGCATAAGCATTCTTGTCCCCTTCCCACACCATAACATGAAACACTCTTCTTCCATAAACCTGTCACTGGCATTGGCCTTCACCATCCTCTATGTTGCAGATGCTGCATGGCAAAATGATACACTCGCATTATCCCAATTCCGCCTCCAAACCGACACCCACGGCAACCTTCTCTCCAACTGGACCGGAGCGGACGCCTGTTCCGCCGCGTGGCTCGGAGTGGAGTGCTCCCCAAATGGCAGAGTGGTGGGCCTCTCTCTCCCTTCCCTTAACCTCCGTGGCCCAATTGATTCTCTTTCCCCGCTTCTCTACCTCCGCTTCCTCGACCTCCACGAAAACCGCTTAAACGGTACCGTTTCCCCTCTCTTAAACTGCACTGCCCTCGAACTTCTCTACCTCTCCCACAATGACTTCTCCGGCGATATTCCGCCGCAGATATCTTCCCTCCGCCTCCTTCTCCGCCTTGACATCTCCGACAACAACATCCGCGGTCCAATCCCCAACCAAGTCGCCAAACTAACCCACCTTCTCACTCTTCGGTTACAGAACAACGCCCTCTCCGGCCACGTCCCCGACTTCTCCGCTTCCCTCCTCAACCTCACCCAACTCAACGTAACCAACAATGAACTTCGTGGCCACGTTCCCGATTCCATGCTCGCCAAATTCGGCAACGCCAGCTTCTCCGGAAATCACGCTCTATGTGGATCCACCCCGTTGCCCAAATGTTCTGAAACCGAACCAGATACGGAGACCACAATAACCGTTCCTTCAAAACCGAGCTCGTTCCCTCAAACAAGTAGTGTCACTCTCTCTGACACTCCGAAGAAGAAAGGACTGAGGGCGGGTGTCATAGTGGCGATTGTGGTGGCGGTGCTGGTGACGGTGCTGGTAGCGATGTCATTCGTGGTGGCGCACTGCTGCGCGAGGGGAGGGGAAGGCTATGGGTCGGCGGTGGGGAGCGAGAGTGGGAAGAGGAAGAGTGGGAGTAGTTCTGGGAGCGAGAAGAAGGTGTATGGAAATGGTGGCAACTTCGATAGAGATAGCGATGGGACGAACACCGAGACGGAACGAAGCAAGCTGGTGTTTTTCGATAGGAGGAACCAGTTTGAGTTGGAGGATCTGCTTCGAGCATCGGCGGAGATGCTGGGAAAAGGATGCTTGGGGACGGTTTACAGAGCGGTGCTCGACGATGGGTGCACCGTGGCAGTGAAGAGACTCAAAGACGCAAACCCCTGCGAGAGAAACGAGTTTGAACAGTACATGGACGTTGTAGGGAAGCTGAAACACCCCAACATTGTTAAACTCCGAGCTTATTACTATGCCAAGGAAGAAAAGCTTCTTGTGTATGATTACCTCCCCAATGGAAGCTTGCATGCTCTTCTTCATGGTTAGTTTATTCCTCTGATATATACTATACTTTATTAGGGTTATTTGAATTTTAACGTTTTGATGTTAATGATAGGTAACCGTGGACCTGGAAGGATTCCATTGGATTGGACAACGAGAATAAGCTTGGTGTTAGGTGCGGCTAGAGGGTTGGCCAGGATTCATGCAGAGTACAACGCGTCCAAGATACCTCACGGGAACGTCAAATCCTCCAACGTGCTTCTCGATAAAACCGGAGTCGCTTTGATCTCCGACTTCGGGTTATCGCTGCTGTTGAACCCTGTTCACGCGATTGCACGGTTGGGAGGGTACAGAGCGCCGGAACAGGTTGAAGTGAAGAAGCTGTCGCAGGAGGCTGACGTGTACGCTTTCGGGGTGTTGGTGTTGGAGGTGTTGACAGGGAGGTCACCGTCGACACCGTACCCTGGTTCCGCAGCTCGTCCGCGCGTGGAGGATGAGAGTGAGGTGGATCTTCCGAAGTGGGTTGGGTCTGTGGTGAAGGAGGAGTGGACCGCTGAGGTGTTCGACGAGGAGCTGTTGCGGTACAAGAACATCGAGGAGGAGTTGGTAGCGATGTTGCACGTGGGAGTGGCGTGTGTGGCGGCGCAACCGGAGAAGAGGCCGAGTATGTTGGAGGTTGTGAAGATGGTTGAGGATCTGAGGGTGGAACAGTCTCCTCTGGGAGAGGATTATGATGAGGCACGGTCACGCAATTCGCTTTCGCCGTCGCTTCCCACCACCGAAGATGGCCTTGCTTAATCGTAACGGCATTCTTTGTTATGGTTGCTGCACTAACTTATTACCGTGTCATGCATGCTCCTCCTCATTTTTAGTTTCACTGTCTTCTTCTTCTGCTTAAATCTTATTTTCTTTGTGAAGTGCTGTTAATTGCTGTTCTTATTTCTCTTAAATTAATCAATGGCAACCCGTGTGTATAATGTCGTTTTGGGTTTTCTCTTAATTTTTTTTACTTTTTAGATTTAGAATTTTTTATTTTTTTTTCCAAATCAAAATGGTTAAAACCCTAAACCACATTACAACTCCCAATCGTATAGAGCTTCAATTATGAAACTATTATTTTTCTTTAAAGTATGAATTGACCAAAACAAATACCTTTTTTTAAAAAAATTTGTTCGTCTGCTAAATTGTTCTTCGTATAAGACACAACCATTGCTCTACCATGAGAGATTTGCCTTTATAAGATAAACTATTCTTATAGTAATTTTTAATCACACCTTTTACTATAATTGTTATACATATTTTTATTTTATTGTCTTTTGCATGTGTTTTATATTTTTTTTTCATTACTACCATTTTTTTTCATCACAACACTTTCACTATTTTCTCTTTTTTTTTATTCTTTTTCTCTCTTTTTCTTCTTTTTCAAAGTTGTGTAAGTTTATCATTATTCTACTGGTTTGTCTCAGACCAACTAGATATAGATTATACTTTTCTTATAAGAACTAAAATTAAGAACATTTTTTTTAATTCCTATTTATATCTGTTTGTTTTATTCCTTTTTAAACTTTGTATAAGTGAGAGGAATTGGCACTAGCTACTTGGGTATATATAGATCCCATTGGTAAAATGTGAATAATAAAGTCGGAAATGTTTTTTTTAAGAAAATAGAGAATTGTGATTATAGTGAGATAATAAAAACATATAAAAGATCATTATTATTTCAAAATGTAATTTTATGTATGTTAGACACGTTTTTCCATAAATACATTTAGGTGAGAAAAAAATCACAAACTAAAATTATTTACTATATAAATTAAAAAAATAAGTATATAAAAAAAATAAGTATTTCCATAAGTTTTTTCCAAACATTTTGAAATTAGTTTATTTATAAAGTAAAATTAACTTGTGTATATCTTGATTTGATTTGTAGAAATTATCTTATATACTTTTTATTTATACATGAATTAATTTATACTTATAAAAAATATTTTTTTTCCTTAAAATGACTTGGCCAAATATACCTTGAGTGTAAGAATTTTTAAATGGTTAATTTTTTCATATAGCATTATTTTCATTTTTATTTTTCCAACTAGCACTCTTTTATTTTCATTTCCCTATTTAACAACTTTTTATTTTTATTTACCTATCTAACACTGTTACAAAAAGAAAAAGAATTAATAAATTAAAAAAGAATTTATAATTTTAATTTTGGGATGCATTAAAAAAATAAATATATTGATTGTAAAAAATATTTTAAATATTTAAAATAGTTAGAAATATAATTATTGAAGAAATACATGAGTTTTTACAAAATAAAAAACAATAAGTTAAAAATGTTTAGTTTAAAATTTATTTCTTTTGTAAGAATGAAAAAAATAAAAAGTTAAACTTTACGACGAAGTAAAAGTTGAATTTATAAACATAAATTAATATTTATTTTTATTATTATTGATGATATAATCATGTTAATATCAAATAAAAAATATATGACATAATATAAAAAAATAAAGTCAATTAGTATAATATTAAAGTGCATATCCTAAATAAATAAAAAAAAACAACTACTAAATCAATATTCAACTTTTAATCCAAAACTTGTTTTAAAAAATTTATTGAAAGTTTTGCAACTCCACAGGAACTACTTTCTTTAAAACACGAAATCAATCCAGAAGCCCATTCGGGCGAGGCCTTGCCAAGTATTCTACAAGTCTATTTCTTCTTTTGCACCCTTATATTATACTTTTCTTTTCAATACTATAAATATAAAAATTCTCAACTTTTTTATTTTTTATTGTGTAATTTGAAAATTAAAATTATTTTTAAACTACATGGTTTATTTTTTTTTTTAAATGTTTGAAATATACAATTCAAAAGTCATATTTTATTTTTTAATTGTACAATCTAAATGACTTCTATAATCTTAGTTGTCTTCTTTAATATTACTCCTCCCTGATAAGAAAACCACCACCAAAATCGAATTTCTCAACAATGATGTTGTTGTCTCCCTAATTGTTGTGACTTACGGTGAAAGGACTATGAGCACTAAACAAGACCTCAATTACACTAATTCCTTTTTCAATTAGAGGATGGTAGAGAGAATGAGGAGGAGTTGGTGAAGAGAAGATTACATCGTTTCCGGCACAATTTAAAAATTAATTTTATTAACTTTTGTGCAAAATTTAAAGCAGTGTTTGGATCGGGGGTGGTCCTGTAGTGCAGACGGATTATAGGGTGGCCACCCCTATTTGGTTTTGTGAGAGGGTGAGGGTGAGAGTGAATGGAAAGGAAAGTGGTTTGAGGGTCATATGAAATATGAGGAGAGAGGAGAGAGGAGAGTGGAAAGCATGGAAAGCCATGTATGATTGGTTGAAAGATCATGGTGCCCTTATTCACATTACACAACAATCACCTTTCACTTTGCATGGAACTAGCTGCTCCAAGCATCGCACCACAGGCCAGTCCAGTCAGTACGCATGAGATTCCTGACTTTGATTCAGGAATCACTTTGACCAATTTGAATGAAAATAAATGCAAGAGTGTGTTGGTGAGAGAGTAGGCGCATCATAGTTGTGATGCACGATTATATAAAGAGTCTTATAAGCTAAGCAAGCACCACATTTGTTTAGCCTTCACACAGAGAGTTGCATTGATATATGGTGCTTAGAGAGGGTCTTTAGTAAGCATAGAGGTAGAAAAATGAGTTTGGTAGTTCATGTTAGAAAATCATGTAGTTAAAAACAATTGATAATCGATTATGTAGTTAAAAATAGTTGATAATCGATTATGGTCGTGACTTAATCAGTTATCTGAGAATTTTTAGTAAGCATAATCAATTATGAAAGTTTTGTTATTTTGACTTTAAGATTAATTAATTTTGAAATCATTTTGGTTTTAGACAGTACAATAAATTATTTTTGACTTCTAGATTGTACCACTTGAATTTTTAAAATGAATTTCAAATTATATAATATAAAAAAACTATGAAAAAAAATTAAAAATTCAGATCATGTAATTTAATAGTATAGTAAATAACAATGAAAGGCTTTAGAAAAGTTCTACGTGATTTTCTTTTATTTCTAAAAATGTATATAAATAGTCTAGAAAGTATATATAACTGACCAAATAAACATTCCTTTATTAACTAATATGAAATACAGAACAGATTCCGTATATTACCATTAAAAATTAATTACTTGAATTAAATTTAAACTAACATATATTTGTATATTTTAGTTTATATTATTAATATTAATAATGCTTTATTCATTAAAATATCAAAAGTCAACCACAATCATACATACTTTACAAAATTTAAAGTGATAATGAAAAAACATTTAAGAGACTAAATTAACAATACATTTCCAATAATTTTCTTTATAAATTTCATTATAATTTCAAAATCAGGAGTCTCAGTAACCTCTTTATAAATGGAGTATACATATAACTTAAAAAATATGGTGATTATAGAAAAGTTAACTAGATATGAAAAAATAAGTGTAATATTGAGATACCTGAACAATGTTTTCAAAATATACATTCTGAGAAAACATTGTCATAGTTTTTATGAGATTTTTTTTAATAGAATGGACAGATCGAAACAATAAATAAGTAACAAATGAAATTTTTATCAGATTAATTTTAGGTTTGACTCTTTACAAAATTAAGTTTCTAACAATAAATCAAAGTCCCAAGATAAAAGTAAATTAAGTCATGAGTGGTAAACACCACCCACAGAATTTGACATTTGACTAAGAAATTAGATGGGCCCTGCAATTCAGGGTGCCACTGTAAAAAGCTGGGTCTTAAATTTTTTTATCCAATCAAAGCTACTTAAATAAAGTGAAATGTTCATTAAGATTTTCTAGGTAAAAAAATGTCAGAAGTGTTATTTTTTTAACAAAAAATTAAGCACTCTGCATTTGTTAGAAAAAATAATTAATGCTTTGTTTGAATTTAATTTTATACTATCTTATTTAATAAATAAAAATTGTAGCTTTAGTGCACAGCTAACTTGAATACTGTGTGCTGAGTTAACCTTTTGGTTTCTTCCCATTCTTCACTCTATAGGGTTGATCAAATAAATATTTAATTCAGATGGGAAAACAATAAATTTAAATTATTTTTATTTTTTTAATTGAAAATAACTAAATTTATAATAGACATGTAGATTTTTTAAATTATAATAATAAAGGAGAAAAATGTCTGCTGTAACAGTGGAGTTATCTTACACGGAATTTGGTTTTACAATAGGTCATCATCTTTTTCTTCCTTGGACTAAGTACAAACAATTTCTCCGCACAGAAAGAGCTAAAAACAAAAAGTGTTTAAAAAAGAGCATTATAAGAGTGCAAGCATAATCGCAAACTCCTTGTGCTCATATATTTCTTCATCAACTCTTCTTCTTCTCTCTGACTCTGTGTGCGTGGAAAAGAAGCGAGGATGCATTCCGGTCACTTACTTCTCGAGGAACCCATTCGTATGGTTTCCATCCTCAAACCATCCAAGGCCGTCAGTAACTTCTTCTTCTTCATCTTCTTCTTGTTCTTGTTCTTCTTATTATTATTCTTGTTCCTCAACGCTCTTTTCTTTTGTTTGTTTTTTATATTTATTTTGCATTTTCAGAGTTTCTTTCCCGCAATGACGAAGATCGTTGGTACGCTCGGTCCCAAATCTCGATCGGTCGAGGTTATTTCTTCTTGCCTTAAAGCTGGAATGTCAGGTATATATTTCTCTTCCTTTTGCTTCATTGTTGTTCTGATATTTCTCTCATTTTTCTGATTCTCCACCGTTTGTGAAACGCTTATTTGATGTTGGATGATTTTTCTCTTTTTCTGCTGTAGTGGCTCGTTTCGACTTCTCTTGGTGCGATCCTGAATATCACCAAGAGACTTTGGAGAATTTGAAAACTTCTATCAAATCTACTAAGAAACTCTGTGCTGTGAGTTTTTCTTTTTCATTCTTTTTTACTTAATATCGTTTTTTGGTTCAAACATTCTCAAAAAGAATTGATTGCTTAGGTTAGAAGCTACCCATGAAACCCTTGTGTTTCACATCTTTGTTGTCCGTTTCGTTGGGATTAAGGTTTTTCTGAGTGCGTGAGGAATATCTTTTTTTGACCCTCAAATTTATTCATGCATGCATTGTTATTGTTTAGGTTTCTTGTTGAATTTGTTAATGTAATGGAAAAGGTGCTGAGTGTTGTGGTTACTCTGTTAACAGGTAATGCTGGACACGGTGGGAGCAGAGATGCAGGTTGTTAACAAAAGTGAGAAATCTATCTCGCTGCAGGCTGAGGCTCAGGTAGTTCTGACTCCTGACCGGGGACAAGAAGCATCTTCACAGATACTGCCTATCAATTATGATGGACTGGCAAAGGTTCATTAAACTTTTCATCCTTGTCGTGATATTCTTTGATTGACTTACTATTGGAAAGTGTCTTGGTTCTGATCACCCCTAGCCCCCTTAATGTTGGCCTCTTTGGGGATTTCCTAATTGCAGTCTCAAGGCTGGTGGTTTAGTTCTACATGGCTAGTGATAAGATCAAAATAATATAATATAAGTGGAAAACAACTATCATCTTGCAAGTTGTTTGTGAGATTGAATTAGGATTTTAATACTTACTTTTCATGTACATATTTTCTCCGAATTAACCTGAGCGGTTTAGTCTAGTCATTTATACTCTTCATTGCATGTGATTGTACTTGGTTTGGAGTCTATTGCACCTTCATGGCACTGCTTAGCAATTTTGCTCTTGCTTATGGTGTTAGAACTTATTAGTGGTAAATTCCATTTGCATGATTTTTCCTTGGAGGGCCCTTGCTGAAATTGTAATTTGTTACTCTCTTCAATACATAATTAAGACTCATTTCATTTTTTTCCCAATGCAATGCTTGAATTGGTTTAAACCCTAATCTTATTTGGATTGTTCACAGTCAATGAAGAAGGGAGACACAATTTTTGTTGGTCAATACTTGTTCACGGGAAGTGAAACTACTTCTGTTTGGCTAGAGGTATGAGTTGGGTACATAAGACAAAATGTATTCTAATAAGCTCCTTTTTGTCATTTGTCTCAGTCTATATTGTGATTTTTTTTTCATATAGTTGAAGTTAAAACTTTGTTGATGTTATCAAAATCTATGGCAATGGCATAGGCTGACATAAGTAGGAATAGTTGAAGTCCTACATGCATGTTGAGTAGTTATGCTGAAATTATGCAGGTGTCCGAAGTTACAGGTCAGGACGTTGTTTGTACTATAAAGAATTCAGCAACATTAGCAGGGTCATTGTTCACTTTGCATGCCTCTCAGGTTCATATTGATTTGCCTACCCTCACTGATAAAGACAAGGAGGTAATTTCTACTTTTACTTGCATGTTTAAATGAGTCACTTATCATCAAATATGTATAGTTTGTATGTGCCTAAATATAGGGTTTTTTAAAAATTTTGGGCTATTATTTTTTCCTTGTAGGTTATAAGCACCTGGGGAGTTAAAAACAAAATTGATTTTCTGTCATTGTCATATACTAGGCATGCTGAAGATGTTCGCCAGGTAACTTGTCTAGTCTTCCACATTCTTTACTTTGTTTAGTTTTTTGGAGTTCATAATTGGCCATTTAATTTATTTTTCTAGAGCTATTTCAGGTTTTCTATTAAAAAACTGTTGTGTGCTTGAAATGCAGGCCCGTGAATTCCTTTCTAAGTTAGGAGATCTAAGCCAGACTCATATATTTGCAAAGATTGAAAATATTGAGGTGAACTGCATTTTTTCATAATTCACTGGACAATTTAGTTTTTATGTAAATTAAATTCCTGTCAGTGTTCTGATTCAACAGCATATGCACACCTGTATTGTTTTTTAGGGATTGACCCATTTTGATGAAATTCTACAAGAAGCAGATGGTATTATTCTTTCCCGTGGGAATTTGGGCATTGATCTTCCCCCGGAGAAGGTTAGATTCTTTGATAAACGAATCTTATTTGTAGACTGGAGGGCTCTACTTGTGTATGTCAAGAAAGTATTTATTACTTCAAATATTATAGATTTGTTTTCATAATGAATTGAAATAAGTATATGCTTCAATAGGTTTTAGTAAGAGCTGATACTGGACAAAATAGTTCCTATTTTACTTTATGTTCTTGCTCTCTTTTGAAATGATTTTTTTATTTAAATGCTTGAATCAATTTTTTCTTGCCTAGATCATCTGGTCCACTTTTTTTTTAATGGATGGGGTTGGCACTTGGTGGTTCAAATAAGTTTTAGCTAGTAGGTTGATATCCTAAGTATGGAGTCTTTTATATTATATTTGATTGTGAAATTATGAATTTCCCCGAGTACCTTTTTACTAATAACTTGACTAGTTTTTTTTTTTCAAAACAACATAGTTTACCAAGCTTGTGCAAATGTTCCAAATGTCCGTTTTTGAACCACTATACATGACTGGTGTTGTGAGTCTTCATCTGTTTATAAGTGTAAATAAATGTACCAATAGTCATTGAGTGAGTATGGTTTGCTGTTAAAACCACAAATTTCGAGCAAAGAAATAAATGAGACTTTTGCTGAGCGAGGGAATATATCATCTAGAGTGGAATTGGATGTTTGACCTGAGTCAGTTGTATTGAATTGATACTTAATTTCAATGTCCGTATTGTCAATCATAATTGTCTCCATAAAGTGAAACCTAATCATTTATAGACTGACCATTGCAGAGGTGTTAATCAACTACTATTTGCTTCTGTAGGTATTTTTCTTTCAAAAATCTGCCCTTTACAAGTGTAATATGGCTGGGAAACCTGCTGTGCTTACACGCGTTGTGGATAGCATGACTGACAACTTAAGACCAACTCGTGCAGAAGCCACTGATGTTGCCAATGCTGTTTTAGATGGTAAGTTACCTGTCACATGATCCCACTAGTCAGGGTGGTGGTGACTACTAGGATGTCCTGGAATTTTTATCTTGTTAAGTTTATATTTATATCATGATGAAATATATTTAATCCCCAAAAGTTCTGATTTTTAGTAGACATTTGAGGTGCAATGGTCTAGAATATTGTAGATTTAAGAATTTGGTAATTAAGGTGATTTACATTGAATTTTCTAGGTATTGTAAAATAGTGAAATTCAACCAACGACAGGACTTGTAAATATGAGAAATGGTCCAGTAAACTGTTGTGCTTGTGTGAGAAGGGAAGGTAAGCGAGTTAAGAAGTTGAAATGGCCATATCTTCTGTGATAAGCAGAAAACAAAGTGTGATGGGGGCTCAATGTTGTTAAATAACCATTTGCTGCCATTACACCATAACATGGTGTTTTTGGTTGGTGAATGGAGGTTCGTAATGGGAGCTCCTTAGGCCACAATGGCATGTTTATATGATGAAATTTTGGTGTTCCACCATCCACCATTGATAACCCTGATGGGCTACCAGGAGAGGAGAGTGTTCATATGGAGAGAGGAAGTTATGGCACTATTTTATTATTGTACACAAAATGATACTGGATTCTTTTTCCCCACATTTCACTGATGTCATTTATCTCCCCATTAGTTCCTATCTATGTGCTTGAGCCTTGAAGTTGTCTACGGAGTCATCAACATTGATTTGCATGGTAACTTGAAACCTTCTGTAAATGACTATCGACTTGATGTATTGCTATCTTCATTTTCAGATTTAGGCCTGCTTCAATAATTTAGTCATTCTTTCATTGGTGACTATATATAGCTGTGCATCTTGCTGTGCTTTTGATATTTGTTTGTGTTACCCAACTTCAATAAATCTCTATCCCTTGATTTTTTCCCCCTCATTTTGACCTTTCACATTGAGTTTTTTTGTTGTTTGCTCTGCATGTTTTTCTCAGAATCATTTATTGGATATTTGTTGAACTGTTATTAACATGTATACAGGGAGTGATGCAATACTTCTAGGTGCCGAGACTTTACGTGGGTTATACCCTGTTGAAACTATTTCTACAGTTGGCAAAATTTGTGCAGAAGTAAGTGCACTTGATTGCTCTTTAATTTCATTTGATACTTCAAATTTGTTTTAGTATGTTAGTATTGTATTTTATGGAACATTTCTGATGAAATTCTTCTGTGTATTGAGAAGCCTGTTGCCTAAATAATTTGGAATTGGAATATTAGTGTTGTGGTTTGACAACTTCACTATTTCAAGCATTTCTGATTTTGCAATTGTATGGTTGGGGGGTTCCTATGCTGCATCTAGTTTTTGCTCAAGACATTCAGACAGGCTTAGGGAACTTCTGTATTAGACTCATTATCATTGATATAACCAAATATCTCAGTTGTTTAACTAAAAATTGCTTTTAATCTTTTGGTTGTATAGTAGTTACTCTGTAATAGGATAATTCTCTCTTGCTCGATCTAGTATTTATTGCTTTTATTACCATTTTTTACATGTGTGCATACTTTATGGCTGAAGATAATATTAAATAAAAGTAAATTTTTATCTTCTGGAGTTAGTGTAACCAGATGAAGATACTATATTCTGAATGACCTGAGATAAGCCAGATATCTAATTTCTTTTTATCTTTCCATGTTCATCCATTTCTCATGAAAAACAAGCTAAGTGAAACTAAAACCTGAGAGTGGCTTGATAAGAACATTGACTGCATGAAATGTTTTAATTTTTTCATTTCTTTTATTGTATGATTTATTTGTGATAAAAATTGCTACGAGTATGAAAGTCTGGCAATTACGTTATTCTCATCACTTTTCTTTATCTGAATATCATTTTCTCTCTAATTTTATGTACTATTTTATCTCCGAAGTTTCATCTAAATAGATGAAGATACTATTGACTTCATTTTAGATAAAACTTGCTAAGAAATGATGGAAACTATGTTGTTCTCACAAATTTTCTTTTTCTGAATTCCAATTTCTCCTAGCCTTTTTTCTTTCTATCTTATAGTGGTTTTAAAGAATATCTTTGTATAATACTGTGGCATTAGTTTTTTGAATGTCAATCCTTTGTTGAGAGAGTTGATTTGACTCATTAAATAGTCTCCTGTTTGAAATGTCACTCAAAATGCTGGCTGAGATTTCCACCTTCTATTTCAGGCTGAGAAAGTTTTTAATCAAGACCGTTATTTTAAGAGAACTGTCAAATATGTTGGAGAACCCATGTCCCACTTGGAATCTATTGCCTCCTCTGCGGTACTTTCATTTCAATCTTTCCTCTTATTTATTTTATGTGGCTCCTAGTGCATGGAATGGTGAGAGGTAGCCTTGTGCTGTGGGCCAGTTTTAGTTTCTTCTTGCTAGTGATTGCCTGTCTACATTGAAAACATATAGTTTGTCTACGAATCTTGCTTTCTTGTCTTAGTGGTTGGTTCCATTTCATCTTTTAAACTTATATGCAAATTATACTTTTTAGGTACGAGCAGCTATTAAGGTGAAGGCTTCTGTTATTATTTGCTTCACTTCATCTGGAAGAGCCGCAAGGTACTGTCTCAATGAATAATTTGTTGTGAATGTTCATATAATATCTAGGAGAGATAAACTACCCAACTTCTAAATTGGATTCAATATTCAAGTAATGTCCGATACAATTTTTCTTCCCTGTGTACTTGTGTCTTTGAGGCTTTTCTAATAGGGTTTCTTGCACTTTTTAGATTGATAGCAAAATATAGGCCAACCATGCCAGTTCTCTCTGTTGTGATCCCCCGACTCAAGACAAATCAGCTGAAATGGAGCTTTAGCGGAGCTTTTGAGGTTAGATCTTTTATGTTGTTTGCATCTTATCCTCTGTTAGGTGTACGTGGATTGCACGGACACCCCCTGTCTTTTTTTTTACAGTCTGGATTATATTATTGATATGATTTTCGGTAAGGTTGGACACAAAATCCAATCCATAATTATCTATATTTATATTAGTTTTAATCCATTTAAATGGATTTATTTCAAATTCAAATTCATATTTTTGGATTTTAAATCCAATCCATTTAATTGGATATGGATTAGATATAGATTGGATACCTTTTTAGATTATCCAAATTGTATTTTGGGATGGATTTTGACTTGGCCATATCCAAGTTAAGCAAAGACAATTTAGACGATGTCAAGTCGAGCGGACCCGAGTCGATGTCGAGTTAGATGGATGACTCAGAATTATTTAGGATGAGTTGTTCTAGACTAGATGATTGGCAACAGTGAACCCCCTTTACCCTTCCATAGTAACTCAAAAACTGACCTTTATGAACCAGAGTTGGTTTTGAAACCTTATCATTTCTAATTTAAATTTGTTGTCGCACATGATTTTAGTCGATTCATCAATGTCTTGAAACTATCCTAATTTTTTTACGCTCTGAACAAATTTCACTTTATTCTACAACTCATTTTATTTTTAATTTATATTTTGATTAAATAACTTAATTTAATATATTATTATCTTTCCATATCTTACGAGGAAGCGACAATAGTAATCATGAACGCTACCACAAACTTTAATCATCGCATTAGTCCTAATTACCTTTCAGGGACTTATAATAACACCGCAACACTTTTCCTCAATCCCTCACTCTCTCCAATCATGCCACGTTTTCCTTCTCAATCCCAAATCCCAAATCTGAAATCTGAATTCCACCCTTCTTCCATAAACCTGTCACTGGCATTGGCCTTCCTCTATGTTGCAGATGCTGCATGGCAAAATGATACACTCGCCCTAACCCAATTCCGCCTCCTAACCGACACCCACGGCAACCTTCTCTCCAACTGGACTGGAGCGGACGCCTGTTCCGCCGCGTGGCTCGGAGTGGAGTGCTCCCCATATGGCAGAGTGGTGGGCCTCTCCCCCCTTTCCCTTAACCTCCGTGGCCCAATTGATTCCCTTTCCCCACTTCTCTACCTCCGCTTCCTCGACCTCCACGAAAACCGCTTAAACGGTACCGTTTCCCCTCTCTTAAATTGCACTGGCCGGGCCGATGTCGAGTCGATTGGGCCTGGGCCAATGTTGAGCTGATCGGGTCTGAGTTGATGTCAAGCTGAATGGGACCGGGTCGATGTTGAGTGGAGTGGGCCCGAGTCGATTAGGCCCTAGCCAATGTCGAGCCGAACGACCCAATATCGAGTCGATTAGACTCGGACCAATGTCAAGCCGAGTTGGCTCGAGCAAATGTCGAGTCTCCCGGGCTCGGGCTGATGTCGAGCCGAACGGGCCCGAGTTGATGTTGAGCCAAGCGGGCCTCGCCATTGTCGAGTCGTCCGGGCCCGGACCGATGTCGAGTTGTTCGGATTTGGGCCGATGTCGAGTGGACGGGCACGGGTCAATGTCGAGTCGATTAAGCCTTGGCTAATGTCGGGCCAATGTAGAGTCGAACGGGCTCGGGTCAATGTCGAATCATCCAGCCCCGGGCCATTGTCGAGTCGTCCGGGCCCGAGCTCATGTTGAATCTTTTGAGCTCGGGTCGATGTCGATTCGTCCGGGCCCAGACCATTGCCAAGTCGTCCGAGCTCGAGCCAATGTCGAGTTGTCTGAACCTGGGTCAATGTCGAGCTGAACAGGCCCGAGCCGATGTTGAGTGGAGCGGGCATGGGTCTATGTCGAGTCGATTGGCCCTGGCCAATGTCGAGCCAAGCGGGCTTGGGCCGATGTCGTGTCGTCCGGGCTTGAGCCAATGTCGAGTGGAGCAGCCTGGGTCGATGCCGAGTCAATTGGGCCCTAGCTAATGTCGAGCCGAGCTGGCCCGGGCGGATGTCAAGTCGAGCAGGCCCGGGTCTATGTCAAGTTGATTGGAGTTGGCCAATGTCGAGTCCAACGGGTTCGGGCCGATGTCAAGTCGAGGATGCCCGAGACGATGTCGAGTCGTTCGGACCCAGGCCATTGTCGATACGTCTAGGCTCGAGCCTTTGTCGAGTGGACAGGCCCGGATCGATGTCGAGTCGAGTGGGCTCGGGCCGATGTCGAATCATCCAGGCCCGGGCTATTGTCGAGTCGTCCGGGCCGATGTTGAATCATTCGGGCTCAGGCTGATGTCGAGTCGATTGGGCCCGGGTCATTGTCGAGTCGTCCGGGCCGGTGTTGAATCTTTCGGGCTTAGGTCGATGTTGAGTCGATTGGCCCTGACCAAGTGGGCCCTTGTCGGTGTCGAGTTGTCCAGGCTTGAGCCAATGTCGAGTGGAGCAGGCTCGAGTTGATGTCGAGTCAATCAGGTCCAGGCTAATGTCGAGTTGTCCGGGCTTGAGTCAAAGTTGAGTCGATTGGGCCCTGGCTAATGTTGAGCCGAGCTGGCCCAGGCTGATGTCGAGTTGAACGGGCTCGGGCTGATGTCGAATTATCCAGGCCCTGGCCATTGTCGAGTTGTCTGGGTCTGGGCTGATGTCAAGTCGTCCGGGTCCGGGCTTGTTGAACCGAGTTGGTCCGTGTTAAGGTTGAGTCGGTTTAGGCCCGATTCGAGTCAAATTAGTCTTTGTCCATATCAAAATGGATTTAATGTAATTAACAAAGTGGATTTAATCTAATTAACAAAATAAATTGAATCTAGATTTAATCCACTTTAAATGGATTTAAAAAAGATTCATTTAAATTTGATCTAGTTAAAAAATAAGGATTTTAAATCCAATCCATTTATTTGGATTTAGATGGAATATAGATTGGATGCATGACCACCTAATTTTCGGTATAGCTTTTCTAAACTATATTACTTTTTTTAAGGATATTATTTGCTAAGATAATTTGAATTAGGACATATCTTTTGAAGTAAAAAACACCATAACGCTAATGATTAATGAATAACATTTTTGTTAAATATCGTGTCCATATAATCTTACATTTATCCAAAATCATTTTTTGCTCTATTGAAATGTATTAAAATTGTTAAGAAAACGAAAAACATCCATTACATTGCAAAACTTTTTTTTGTTTAACTTTTCTGAATTTATTCGTGCATGAATTGCATAAAATTAGTTATTTTTTAATTAATGTGTTGTTGATCCAAATCATTTTCTGTAAGAAACTATTGAGTGGCGGCGATAGGTTATCGAATAAAGAGATCACCAGGCATTAGTTGACCCCCCAGATTAATATATGAATACTTCTAATTAACTTTGTAGCTTTTAAATAAATCATTTCTTTTATGCTTTGCTCATTTTATTCCCGGCCCTTTCCAGGATCAACTGCCAACTCATTTGTGGGAAAGCCTATTTACAATTAATGTAATTAATATACTTCTCCTTATATATATATTTATTATTTTTGCAATCTTGTTTTTATGTCAAATATTCTCGACTTTTTATGTACTAGACATTGTTTACATATCATTTAGTAAACTATCTAATCTTACTCCAGTTTTCTCAGCCGTAATTAATTGTACCGTATCCTCTGTAATGGAAATACTGCCATAAACAGTACGTACTGACTTACTTTGGAAGATGATGCTGTATCGGCCTGCATTTGGTCACAGTTGTTCCGTATAATGATTAGAAGCATGCATTTACCAGGATTTATAGTGTCATGTTGAAATATCTTGTTTACCAACTTATAATTCAATTTGTTGGCACAGGCTAGGCAATCGCTTGTTGTAAGAGGTCTCTTTCCCATACTTGCCGATCCTCGACATCCAGTAAGTCAATCTTTATCTGCATTATTGTTATGCATTGTTCTTTTGGGGGAAGGAAATGACTACTGAATTTTGATCAAGCTTAAAAGTAGCTAGACTATCGGGGTTGGGTACTGTTTATCTGTTCCGCTTCAATTCATCGTGACTCCTGAGCTCCTTGAGTCCTTGTATTTCCTTTAGGGAGATCTAGAAATGAGTTTTATATTTTTCTGTAGTAATCACCTTCATGGCTACAGTGTGAAACGTAAGCTACAGTTTGCTTGACTAGTATACATGCTGCTTTACAATGATTCCATCACTTAATGATCGGAGATTACCAGACTTGATCTAATACTCTGCCTGCAGGCCGATTCAACTAGTGCCTCAAACGAATCTATTCTAAAGGTTGCCCTTGATCATGGAAAAGCAGCAGGAGTTATAAAGTCGCACGATCGTGTAGTTGTTTGCCAGAAAGTTGGTGATTCATCTGTGGTTAAGATTATCGAGCTTGAAGATTAAGTGATGCATTAATCTAACTACAGTTTAGGCTTTTGTTTTTTGGTCTACAAGTTTTTGGCAGTAGCAGATCATTCAGCTACCACTTTTTGAGGTTATCTCCACCGGGTTTGGTGACTAGTTTATATTTTGTGATTGAAACTGAATGTTAGAATAGTTATATTATAGGCTGTCAGTTAAAAATCAGAGGAAATATGCCCTGATGCCAATTTTTTCAGAGTAGTGCTTATACTGTATCAGCAGTGTAAGTCTAATCATGAACAAGAGTGTGATATGCTATGTGTCATACGGACCAAATAATTCGTGATTGACCCTATTTTACCTTTTATATTGATCTGAGTTACTGAACTTGTCTATATATAAGACGAAGTAATAACTTGTTGACACGCAAAGCCGCGCTTATCTCAAGGTTTATCAAAACAAGATATAATCCATATTGGATTTATACTAGTTCAACTCTCTGCATTCACTTTGCACCAAAAAGCAATGGTTGTGATTCTGAAGCATAAATTAATCAGGTTCTGCCACTAACCAATGCATGTGTTACCTCTTTAAGCTCCTTGAGAATCGAACCACAACTTAAAACCTTAAACCTTAAACAACTCAAAGCTCTCTAACTCAAAACCCTAAACAACTCAAATCTCTTTATCGTACTGTTGAATCTCAATTTTTCATATTTTACCTCCGAAGTATGGTCTTGAAGTCTTTTTTTAAAAAAAATCGACAATGAAACCACAAATCATTCTTGAGCGGAATGAAGGTTGAATACGAAGTTACCAAGATTAAGCACGTGAGATGATTCAGCATCCTTTTTCATATTTTTTATCGATTGTCCCTCAGGACTATGAAGCACTAATTATAACGTATGGTTATTTAAAGGACATGATTATGATTATCGTTTAGCCTCATAGAGCACGTTTGAAAAATATAGAATTTTATAAATTTAGCCGTATTTTGGATTAAAAAGCTGTTTGTAATTCAGAGTTTGGGACAAAGCTGAAATCTACAAAAGAAAGTTCATACTCATTCCCTTATACAAAAAATTATTTATTGCATCAAACGAAATTAATAATCTTAAAATAATTTTCAATAAACTTGTCCAAACAAAAACAAATTATAATCATAATTAATTATCCAAAAAAATTAATTTCACAGTTATTCCGAAAGTACCTTTATTATGTATTTTTTTAATCTTACAAGACATTTGGTATATCTTTTGTATTAGTTTAAAATTTCATTTACATAGAGTTTATGTTGGTTTTCATCTTAATAATTGAATACATTATGCAATATTCAATTATGTACCAAATTATCACTTTTCACAAGGGAAGATATAACAAATTGTTATTTGGAGCATTGGTTTAAGATATTAGAACGTGAATCATGCAAGGTCAAAATAAGGCTATTTTTTTAAATATAATGCGATAAATAATAACAATTAAATATTATAATCAATAAGCGCCTGTGGCCTAATGGATAAGCCGCCTGACTTCTAATCAGGCGATTGTGGGTTCGAGTCCCACCGGGCGTGAATTTGAATATTTTTTTTGTTTTAACATTAATTTTTATTACTTGCTTTGATTAATCACCTCAATTCTTTTACTAAAACTTCATAAACAAAATTTTCACTCTGTAGATCAGACAGTCCTCAATTGCTTTCTCCTTTTCCACATTTCTATTTTTGGTCCCCAATAAACAACTCGTGTTTATTAAGTTTAATTTGCTCCCGCAAAATCAGACGTGAGTGGAAAAATTTGATGTATATTTTATTTAAAACAGAAAAACAAGAACGAACAAAAATTTTCTACAAACAAGCAACAATACGACATGTTTCGAAATTACTTGGAATGATCACCCCAGAAAATGAACAATCTCCAAGTCTACATATGCTCTTATAATAATTTAAACTACCATACATAAAATTTACACAGTAATTTCTTCAATTCTAGGTAGAAGAATGCTGCTGCTGATGCTGCTGCTGTTGATGAACAGTAACCAGTTCAAGCTCCTTCTGGCGAATTAGCAAGAGCATTCTTTCGATTTCCAGCCTCCTCCGTTCATTCTGAAGCTTATCTTTCTCCATTTCCCTCTCCTTCTTGCTGCTAAACCTCTCCCACTTCAACCGTTGCTTTTCCAATTCAAAGGCCTGCATATGATAATTCACCTGCTGCTCCTCCAACTGCACCACCCTCTTCTTCATCCAATGCTTTTTCTCCCATGCACTTTTCGCAACATCTTGCAACACACCGCTCACTTCGCCATTCAATTGCTGCATCATCACCTGACATGATATGGATGATGAGGATGACAACACACCAAACCCTCCTTTCCTCGCTCTCTTCCTCATCACATCATTCTCATCCTCCTCCATACCCCTTGATCCTCCTTCTCCCGATTCATCTTCCTCCTCATCAGAAAAATCCTCCGAATCCTCCTCCTCAATATCCTCATCCTCATCCTCTTTCAACATTCTCAGACCCCCCACCCCGTTCTCCGATGAATGCAAACACCGCTGCTGTTGATGTTGATGTTGATGTTGATGTTGATGTTGTGGTTGAGCCTCACTTGATTGTTGCGCGTTGGATGTGCCACAATTGTTGTTGTGGCCACAACTGTTGTGGTAGGTACACATTTCCCTGAAGAACAAGTGCTTGGAGTTGAGCAGTTTTCGAACTTCCTCCTTCATCTTTGGGGACAGATCCATTGTGTCCAACAAGGTTTGGTTCTCCACCACCCGACAAGCTGTGCCCTTGCCCAGAATGTCGTTGACCCTCTTGTACCTCTTGTTCAAGTCATTGAATTTGTCTTCGCATTGTTGCGGAGATACATAGTAGCCCTTTTCCATCATGCCCCTTGACACTGATTTCCATTTCCCTTTCTTCTGCAGCAACCCCGTGGCTTTCTTCTTAGTGGGATCACTGCCTTCTGAACCAGCCTCATCTCCAATGTAATAAACAGCCATTATTAAAAGCCTTACCATGGTGTCAGTCCACTTCATTCTATGCCATGGAGACATTTTTCTCTTGGGGTCACCAGAGTCTTCTGCTGTGAACCCGGCCTCATCTTCATCACTGAGTGTGATTTGTAACTTGTTGGTTTTCGCGGCAGAATAGTTGTAGCCATGTTTGATTGATTGTGGTGGATGTTGTTGATGTGTGTCAGTGTCATGGTGAGAGGCATAGGAAACCATTTGGGGGTGGTGCAAAGGGTGAGGAGGGTTTTGCTGGTTTTGAAGCTTTTGAAGGTTTTCTACTCCTAGCAAACCACTACTTATGTTAGGAAATATTCCACCACCTAATGCATTGGGTTCCATCAACTCCTGAAGACCACTTCACCAATATTTCAGTCTATAAAAATCACCAATTCCACTAAATTCTTGTGGAAATTTAGAACCAAATTGGAGTTAGAACACTTCAAAATTCAAAAGGGGTGAAAAGCAATTTGACTAAAGGACTCAGGTTTTGAGAAATAGTTAGATCCACGTAGTGTAATTAACATCATAACACACGTTCACCTTACCAATAACTCGCTTGGCCTGTGGAAAATGACATGGTATGTGCTTCCACGAAGATCTCGTGCATGGAATTATTCCTCAGCCTTTGAAAGACTATGCAGAAGTCAATGGTGGAGAGGAAAAAGTAAAAGGGCTGAGCTGGTATTGTAGGAAAGATGATGATGCAGAAGCATGGTGGATTGGTGGTAGAAGGAAGAAAGAGAAGGAGGATATATAGCATATGGTAATAATATAATAGAAATAAAATACAAAGGGTGAAGCAGCTGGTTATGCTACAGCACTGACAGAAAACTGCCCATGGTTTTGTTTGTGCTTTGAAAAACATAACCCACAGGTTTTGTGCCAAATGGGTTGCTCCACGTCCTCTTAAACTCTTCTTTCAACCACACACTACACTAGATTCTCATTCTCTTTAGGAAAATATAATTTGATAATTTTTGAAGTTGTATAGAACAAGGTAAATTTATAATTAAATGATATAAAAAATATTAAAATAATAATATTAAAAATTGTAAATAAAAAATTGGAGTTGTAAATATATAATAAACCTTTCATTTATTACTAAAGAAATTTCATTCTTCTAACCTCAAAAATTCCACATCTATAACATAATTTATAAACATTTTTTATTCTCAAATTTAGTTTATAAATACATTTTTCTTTAATTAAGTTTTCAAAACTGAATTCTGAAATAGTCTCCAAACATCACCATGAATAACATCTTGAATGATTTTTTTTTAATCTAAATATTTTTCCTTTTTAACTTGTTTTCTCATCAATTTTATAATGTATTATATATTTTCTCACTAAAAAAATATAATGTATTGTATTTACAATTTAAAGCAAGAGTATTCTTCAGAAAAAAATATTTACTAATTCTTTTTTCATCTCATTTGATATGTGTTTTGAACTAATATATATATATATATATATATTGTAGTTTAGGGTTATATATATATATATTTTTTTTTTATTTTTTTTTTATTTTTTTGTAGTTTCATTTAATAATAAATTACCATAAATAATAAATTCGCATACTTTTACTAATTATTCAATTATGGTCACTTTGTTCTATAATTGTCAACTGAAAATTCCAAAAATGTAGTAATTGGAAAAGGTTTTTATTAACAAACTTGTTAAAATGACTATTTCATGATGGCAATATAATTTAATTATATTTTTGTTCTTTTCAATTATAGTTATAAATGACCAAAAATATAATTAAACTATGTCAAACAAGACATCAATCCTCGTGTCATTTAAATGGTGACAAAAAATTGTTGTCAATATTTAATAAATTTTATCAAAGAATCAAAACTGAACAATCTTACCATAAGTGAAAGATTACAAAATTGTTTAATTAATATCTAAAAGGCCAAAATTATACCATTATAACAGTTAAAAAATCTAAATGTGATATTAAGTCCACAATCTTTTATGGAATTAGAAGTTAACATAGAATTTCGAATTTTCATGTCTTGGTTATACAATTTTTCAAATTAACTCAAGAGTTTACTATTTATGTATATGTTTTAATATCATTTCATAAAATATATATTAAAGTAAATGTATGTTACAACTTTACTATAGGCAAAAAGCTTAGAAAATGTATATAGATATTTTATTTCCTCAAGCAATAAAAAATGTATATCTCTCTCTTCGCTTCAGTTTTCAACTTTTTTTACTAATTGTTTTGAAGATTCGCGGTCGAATAACACCACCGTTGCGCACCACGACACGGTGCCGCTGGTTTTGTAGTTCTTTCTTAGTTTATCCAAATGCTGTCTTTTCTTCTTTATTAATTCCAATTGGTAAGTTATTTTATATTATACCAATTCACGATTTTTATTTACTAGGATTTGGGGAAAAAATCTTTGAAGTGCATGCATGCAGTCATAAAAAGTGAAAAGAAGAGAGAAATAACAATACTAGTAAATATAAGATTGATATTAGAACTACAATTATTTATGGAATACATTAAAAAAATTCATTAAATAAAAATTAATTTTTAAAAAAAATAATTAGTTATTATATTAATTAAATTGTATATTATTTTTTAAATAAAAATTTATAAATTATTATCTAATTACATAACTTTCAATATTTTAACTATTAATTACTTTAATTCTAAAATTGTAGCTAAAATTTTAGTTAATTATATATTAATTTTTTTTATTATTAATAAAAAATATTTCAGATATCAATTATGTTTTAGTATATAAGGTAATATCCAATTTATTTAATCTATTAATTTTTCTTCTTAATAATTAGTTTTTATTTAATAAATTTTTAGTAGTGGTAAAAGAAATATTTGTTTATTTTTATTTGAATATTGTTTTCCTTTTTAAACACAACTTGATTTGTCTTTTATATATTTAAGAGGAGAAACTTGTATTAGTATACTATCTTTGACAAAAGAAGAAAATTGGAAAAAAAAATCCCAAGTGTTTTCTTCTTCCACATCTTTCTTTTTGTGAAATTTTAATTTATTCTTTCCGAATGGTAGAGTTCGAAATATTTTTTTGATTTGAAAATATATTATGAACTTTACAATTCAAAATAAAAGATATCTTATAAACTTTACAATTTAAAATATAAATTTATATTTTAGATTGTAATAACTCAAAAATGAATATTTTGTATTTTTAATTTTATAATTTACAATGTAAAAAATTGTATTTTAGTTAATAAAATTTGAAATACAAAATTTGAATTCTAAATTAAAATATTCAGAATAAATAATTTTAATACAAGTAAATGTGACGTGAGTGTATATTCCTTTTTGAATTCATAGTGTTGGTTTCGTGAAGAAGAGAATGAGAGAATATAACTCTCAAAAGTAAATATTTCCTTCCCTTGAAATAAAAAGAATAAAAGAGAAAATCAGTTTAGAATTTGAGATTTTTTCAAATTTATCTTTTTTATTTTAGGATTTTACTTTTTTTTTATATCATTAATAAAAAGTAGACTTCATTATAAATATTAGTTATTAAATAAATTTAACCAACAAAAATATTTTAATAAAATGAAATAATAAAAATTAACAATACAATAAAATTTTAATATAAAAATATATAGTTACCTATAATAAAAAAAATTATAATAAAAAATTATATAATTATTATTATTTTCATTTAATACAAAAATAACTTTTTAATTAGAATTTTAAATTTATGAATATTTAAATTATTTAATTCTTTATACAAATGTACAATTTTTATATATATTTAAAATTTTAATGTAAATTATTTTTCGTCAAGTAACTCGTATTTTTTTCGACATTAATTATTCAACTATATCAAATTATACTACTAATAATTTTAAGGTATAATTACCTTTTTTGTCCCTACATTTAAAGTCAATATTCAATTTACTACTGTGGTTTTAAAAAAAATCAATTTAGTCCCAAGGTTTTCAATAAAATATGTAATCTGATCTTTTTTGTTAAATTTTCACAAACGACATTAACAAATGATGATTTGGCACATACAATGTCATTAATATGCAACCGTGAAGGGTACACGTAGGCACCAACTTTTAGGATTTTTCTTCTTCCCTCCATCCATTCTCCATTCTCCCGCGTCATGACCTCCACTCCACCCTTCACCCTCACCGCTTTGATTTTGGACCAAAAGTAGTGGTGATCTAGTAGGTTGATTAAGAGTCAAACCCCTAACTTGTTGGCTATGAGCAATGGTACTAGTTGGAGGAACATTCCTAGCATAAGAAATACCTTCAAAGAAAAAAAAAATTAACTGATTCACATAATAATCACAATAACTTATAAACCTCAACCATAAATTAGGGATCAAAAGTGTTTTCCCCTTCACCTATTTTAGGGGTTTGTCTTAATGATCAATCAAAGTGTTTTCCCCTTCTTCGATTTTAGGGTTTTTTGGCCTTCACGATATTCACAGCCTTCACAGTGGATTATCCCTCGCGATGACCTTTCTCTCGGTGACCTTATAGTCGTGGGAACAATTGTGGTGGTTGGTGTACCAGTGCTTCACGCATAAGAGGTCATCACATCATCGATAGCGAAATCGAGTAAGCCCGACGCGTCGTCGACCTGATGGCGAAATGCAGGTGAATTCACACCTAAGACCTGATGCAAAGAGAAACATGAGTAGAAGATAAATTGTTAGATAACAGGGAATTATTTTAATCCAATGCTTGAGATTGGATTGAGAGGGCCTGAACAACTACTAGAGTTCTAATAATATGTCTCTGGCATTGATGATGACCTACCATACTCGTTAGCTGAATTCATATAATTCATCCGCATCTGCAAATTGTTTGGTGCGAAAAATGATTAAATGCTAGAGAAACCGGGGAAGTGAAGAGAAGGGAATTACACGTAGAGTGCAACTCTACATAAATTTGACATATTGTGTGTCACATCATCACCAATTAACGTCGTTGGTGGAAAAGTAACAGAAGGAACCAAATTGTAAACTTTTTAAAAAACTTTGGGACTAAATTGATTTTTTTTAAAAAAACCATTGTATTAAATTGAATATCGACCATAAATGTAGGAAACATAACAACATAATATCATTTACTAAATATAGGGACCAAAAAGGTAATTATACATAATTTTAATTAATCAAAATTTAGACAAAAATACTTAATATTTGAATATTATATTTTTGAAAGATAAAGATAAATATGTAATCTTACATTTTACACCTTTATAAAAATAAAAAATATCATGACAACTATCCCATTACTCACAAATTTCAATAATTTTTTCTCACAAATTTACTATAATATAAAAAAGTTTAGTATAATATAGAAAAATCCAAACACAATTAATTTTTCCTTACTTTTTCTCTCAAATGCTCACGTATTCACTTTTTCAATTTCTCATACTTTCAATTCTCAATCCAAACTTAACTTTACAATATTTGACTACGCCTCATTTGACAACCTCCCAAGGTGTTAGAGTAATCTACAAAGATGCTACTACACCATTTTTTTTTCCATCTATTTATATCGTGAAAACTGAGTTTGATAAATAATTAAAAAAAAATCAAATGTTGTAGTTCTTTTATGGTTATTTGTGGCACTGATTTTTCATGTGATTTTTATAATATTTATAAATTTTTCTAAACATTAAACTCATTTTATTTTGGTAAATTTATGAAGGAAAATTTAAGATATAGTGTAGCTATGACAAATAATTTTGTTTTTATAGGTATTATCCAAATAAATTATATTTTTAACATAGAAAACTCCTATATTTATTGAGTTCAAGTATTGATAAATATCTAATTCTTTAAACTGGATCTGGTAACAAAAAAAATAAAATAATAATATATGTAATCCTTATTATGATTTTCATACCATTTCATCATTTTCATACTTACCCATTTTAAATTACTAAATTCATTTTGAAATACTATTTTTTCTTTTACTATATAATTTTTTATTTTATCTCTCAATCATATTAGTTACTAAATATTTAAAAGTTCATACCAACTTTAGTTTCACCAATTAAACAATATATTTATTGATGAAAATAAAATTAAAGATATTTCTACCACTATCTCGTAAAAACAGTGAAATAATAGAAAACTTTAAATTTAAATGTTTCGAAAGAACAAATCAAGTTTAAAGTGTTTAACTTATGCAAGGGGCTAAACAATTAATTCCTTTATTTTTTTTATTACATTTTTTTTATTCTCTCTTACATTTGCTTTGTCCGTTTATATGATTATAATAGATCCTTTTATCACTGGATCTGATTAACAAGACTAACTATCACATAATTTTTCTATCTATGAATGAAATGTTTGTTTTATGTGTATGCAAAATAAGGATAATTTGGTATGGAAAATAAAGAAGGGGGGTATTGAAGAAAAATGGAGAATTAAGGAAGGAACAGGAAAAAGAAATAGTTAAAAGGAGTGAAGGTGATTGGTGGAGGAGAAGTAAACATTCTACTCTATCGAATCTCCTCAGGACCGAAACAAAAATAGAAATCCCATCGTTCCTATTTCCAAGGCAATTCTAGAACTCACCTCTCACTTCAATTCAATTCAATTCTATAATTACGCACTCACTCTTCGATTTCCTCTTCCCTCCTTCCTTCGTTTCGTTCCTCTGCCGAGGTTTCAATGAAAGGAAAGAACGGCTGAATCGGGAGGGAATGGGGGCCTCGCTGTCGAACCTAGGAACCAACGGTTCGGCCGCCGCTCCGGGCCTCGGCGACATCCCGGAGAGTTGCGTCGCCCGCGTTTTCCTCCACCTTACTCCGCCGGAGATATGCAACCTCGCGCGCCTCAATCGCTCTTTTCGCGGCGCTGCCTCCGCCGACACCGTCTGGCAAACGAAGCTTCCTAGCAACTACCAAGATCTGCTCGATTTGATGCCTCCCGAGAGGTACCGGAATCTCTCCAAGAAGGACATATTCGCGCTGCTCTCTCGGCCAGTGCCGTTCGACGACGGGAACAAGGTGCTGGGCGGTTTTCTTTTGTGTCTCTGAGTTGCGTGATTGATTTTTGGAGATTAGTTGACGGATTATGGTTTTGCAGGAAGTGTGGCTGGACAGGGTCACGGGAAGGGTTTGCATGTCAATTTCGGCGAAGGCGATGTCTATTACTGGAATTGATGACCGCAGATACTGGACTTGGGTTCCTACTGAGGAATCTAGGTTAGGTTCTCCGAACCTGCATTTTTTTCTTAAGTTATGTTTTTGTTGAGTTGTGGTGATTTACGGTTAGGTTTGTTGTGTGTGACCTTGTTTTATGACTGTGTTTATTTCTGTTCTTAAAATGATGTGAGGACTTTGGGCAACTTTAGAGAAATCATGCTTCTGCTGATATTTGAGGTTGGAGTTTTAAAACCCATGCTATGCATGCTTCTACTGAGCACGCAGCAAGATGGAGTGCTTAATGTTGTTTGTATACTTATGTGAGGCCTTAATGGGACATGTACCAGAAGAGAACATGTTTTAGTTTGTGCATGGTTGCTGGACTGGGTTCTGACAAAAACAAGAGGATTGAAAAGTGATAGAAACTGGATCAGACTGTAGAAGGACATGTTCTTTATTGATGGAAAACAATGTTACACTCTAGGTATTCGAGAAACCTGGTTCTCTCCCGACTTCCCCCAACCCAAAGAGATCTCTTCTCCATCTCAATTCCTCTTACTTGTAGGCAACTTCTAACTGACTTAATTAACTAACTAACCTGTTAGTGACAAACAGGTCACGGAGGATGACCACTCTGGTACCATGTTGAGAAGAGAGAAACTGAGAAAGAATATAATGAATTCCGTGTGTTGTATACACACATGAACATTCCTATTTATAAAGAAGTGATACAGTAATAAAGAACAAAATCAGTGTCTAATAATGAGCAATATTTGGTAAGATATTTCCCTATCAATTCATATCGTATCTCCCTATTAATACAATCAAATCATATCTCTAACACCTCTCTCAAGCTAGAGCATATATATCATACATACAATACAAGACAAGCTTGCTACAAATGTCATCAACAAATTCCTCCTTGAGAGGCTTAGTAAACATGTCAGTTAGTGGGTTGCCAAAGCTAACAAAATAAATAATAACAAAGCCAGTAGATATTTCTCTGCCAAGACTATATCTCTATCAAAGTGACAATCAATCTTAAGCGTGCTTTGTCCTTTCAAATCATATCTTTGACACTCCCTCAAGCTGGAACATATTATCATACGAGTTAAGCTTGTTAAAAATGGTTAGGGGGCACGATGGGTGCCGGAGAGTAAAAATGCAGAGGACACAACGACTGTTGGAGAGAAAAAGAAAATGCTCAGAAGACATGGTGGTTGCTGGAGTTGATCATTGCATGACAAGGTAATGCCAATGGTGGCGGTGCAGCCTGGAAAAAACTTTGTGGGAAGGTTACCAGTGGTGAACAATGATATACGGCAAAAATAAAGAAACTGGAAAGCGTATCACAGTTTCTAATTTTTGTTTACAGTAGTGGGCCACATAGGAAGCATGAATTTGAGTTTCCTTCTCGTTAGACTTTGATACCATGTTGGATGGATTAGTAATAAAATAGGTCACGAAGGATGGTACCACTCTGGTACCATATTTAGAAGAGAGAAACTGAGAAGGAATATTCTGTATGTTGTGTACCACATGAGTATTCTTATTTATAATGAAGAAGAGATAGAGTAGCAGGGAACCAAATCAATATCTAATAATGGGTTTGGTAAGATATTTCCCTTCCAATCATATCTCATTTCCTTATTTAATGTAATCAAATCATATCTCTAACCCCTTTAATAACCAATTTCTACCAAACTACCAACATAATGTAGTGGTGGGGAGTTTTGCCAAGTGGATAGGTTGAGGGAATCAAAGGTGCCGAGTGCTGCACATCTCTGCAGAATGCTTTTTGATTCATTGTTTTTGCTTCCAGTAATGCAAATTCATTGCTGTGATAGAAAAGTATTGTGTTTGCTTTGTTGTTGTAATATTTTTACATGCCACTATGAACCATGAAATGTATGTTACAGGTGGCCTTATTGAGAATGCTGAACTCAAGTTGTAAGTCAAAATGTGTTTTGTTATCATAATCTTAAAAAGCAATGATAAGATTATTATTTTGCTTTTCCAACATTATTCGGTGAATGGGGTAATTTGGTGATAGAGGGTGTTAGACATGTTTACCTTTTTATGCGACCCTTAGATCAACTATGTATGCTTATGCAATTTCTTATATAGTCTAGAGCCTCAAAATCTATTTCTTGTACTCACAGTTCTATATTATATATTGACAGAACCGTATCTTAGATGAATTTCACAAGCCTGCTCATATGTTGAAGTGATACTGATAGAGGATAGAATATAAGAGGCTATAATATTATTAATTCCAGAATATGAGTGAGCTCAGTGACTCTACAAGCAAGGAAGAACACCCGAAGTCCAAGACTCCCAGAGAGAAGAATACTCTTCTAACATATTTCTGAACAATAATCCAGCCTGCCTCTTCCCCACTCTCCTCTCCCAAAATACTGACTGCTCACTGCACGTCCCTCATGCCACCTCATCCATTCAGTAACTGACTCTCATTCCCTCCACTACTGGGCCTTATTCTCTGTATCATTCTCTCCACTACCGGGTCCCACTCTTTTTCCATTCTCTCCACTATTGGGCCTCACTCTCTTTCTCCCAGTGTGGATCTGCCATATTCTGGGCCTTTCAGTATATTAGGCCCATAAGCTTCTTGCTTGCTGATGCTTAGGAGTTCTGTCTTATACATCTTACTTATTCTCCTGGAGCTTTCTTGGATGAAGTCTTGAAAACCGTTTGTCTGTATGTTGTACTCAATGAGATTGATATTTTAATTTCCAAACTACCCATTTGTTATCAACCATGAATTTTCAATCTAGGATCCAACTATCCAAATTTTGTTAGTCTGACATTAAGTTTTAATTTGTGTACATGATCAATCTGTTACGGTTTCATTGTTGTCTGTTGTTCTTTCTGATATGCTTTAATTGCTTCATGACTCACGCTTGTCCTTTTGAGAGAGTGTAAACATTTTGTTTTCCATTGTCTTCATCCTGCATGATAATTTTTCTAGTTTGTGAATGATGATTCTGCACTTGAGAAATAGGAGAATATTCTGTGTTGTCATGTGCATTAGATTCAAAGATAAGCTTATTTATATTGTATTGATTTTGGTTTAACATTTCATATGTTATGTGGTCTTTCTGTCCAGTACATCTTCTAGAAGTTGCAAACCTTATTAGTAACGCGAGTGTTTAATCATTGGGTGCTGCTTGTTCAATTTTGAATTTAAATATGTACAAAATTTCAAGTATTTTATTAAACTACTAATTAGATCAAATGATCAATCTGAGACTAGCTCCCTCCCTCAAAAAAAAGGAGGGGGGGTGGGGATACCTGCCCACACACATCAAATAACCCCGTGAACTTAATGAGTTAATTGTTTTGTACTTTTGTATGGCCCAAATATTAACTATGGTACAGAGTATGGACTACTTGGTAGCCCTACTATCATATTGTCCTGTCCAGGCAAAGGCATCCTCAACTAAATTTCCTCCTCTGAAGAACAAAATATCTTGGTTCAATATATATACCAACAGTTAATTTCAACACCGTTATCAATTTTACATGGTAGATATTGAAATGAAGTATTAAATGATCTAACTATTTTTTTATGATTTTACCCAAAAAACACATAAGGTGCCAAGTTAATATAGTATATTAAAAAACTGCCTGTCAATTATGCCAAGAGTCATAGACGGGGAAAACTGTTCTTTAAATGCCTGCTTATTTTTTTTAAGGAGAGGAGTGTGATTCAATTTTAATTATTTAGGAATCATTTTTTAACTTTCAATTATGGTTGCAATTTGGTTTAGCTTAGCTTGGTTGATCTTATTTTGTAGCCTTGACTAATCCATGCAAAAGTCAACCTAATTCAATCAAACTGACCCGACTTAGGAATAAAACATGAAGAGGTGGTTTTGGTTGGTCTGCAGTGCCTGGTATTAGACATGAATAGTTGGACGTGTAATTGTCAATGTACTTCCGGTTTAATTATGTCAACTTTGCTGCTTATTTGTGCTTTCTGCAAATTGTTGCACTCTTGATCCTGATGCCGGTTTAATCAGTCAGCTCCTTTTTCTGAGGATTGCATTACACTTTTGTTTTTTGTTTATTTCAGGTTCAAAAATGTAGCATATTTGCAGCAAATATGGTGGTTTGAAGTGGATGGGGAGATCAGCTTCCCATTTCCTGCTGATATTTATACTCTCTCCTTTAGGCTTCATCTTGGACGATTTTCAAAGAGGCTTGGGCGACGGGTGCGCAATTATGAACATACCCATGGTTGGGATTTAAAACCAGTGAAATTTGAGTTGTCAACAATGGACGGTCAGCAAGCATCATTCGAGTGCTGCCTGGATGAAGCTGAACCTGATGATGCACACGGCAATCAAAAGTGCGGACATTGGGTAGATTACAAGGTGGGTGAGTTTACTGTCAGGGGATCAGAACCTACAACCAAAGTAAGATTCTCCATGAAACAGATTGACTGTACACACTCTAAAGGTGGGCTTTGTGTAGATTCTGTATTTATTATACCTAGTGATTTGAGAGAGCGCACCAGAAGCGGCATTCTGAAATAACCACACAGAATAGGAATTTATTTTTAAATTTTTTTGATAGTTGGTATGCATGGTATGAAGGGGTAAAATATACGTTCGGTCTCTAAAATTTTTGAAGTTTAATTTTAGTTCTTAATTCTTTTGTGAGTTTTTAGTTTCTCTGGTTTTAAAATGCACATTTTTGCCTCTCCAAATTATTTAAAGAACACTTTATTGATGACAAAAAGTTGGTTTGGATAGCATTTGGAGGAAAGAAAGGTGTATTTCAAAATTAGAGAGAACAAAAACCGACAAAAAATTTAGACAAACTAAAACTGAATTTTAGAAATTTTAGCGGGATAAAAACATATTTTACCCATTCTTGAGTTTTTATGTAATCACCGTTTCTGTGTCCGTCCATTCTCTGTTTTCTACCTTTGTCAGATGAGATGAATACAGAAACAGGAAAACAAACTTCGCTAACACTTGCCTTGGCTGCTCTGTTCCGTCTGGAACTTAATTGTGATGCTGTAGTAGATTTTCCTCTCCTCGTATTATTGTGTCTTCCATCAGGTATTAACACAAATTTTAATACACTTGGAAAATGTAGGTGCACCTTATTGAGTGCTATGTTAAGAACCAGAGCTGATGTTTGACTATTTAAATTGCCACTTACCTTTATAACAATTCCCAACTAAATACAATACTCATTCTCTTGAGTTGCATAGTGCTGATTTCTTTTACGTCACTACAAATATATAAATTCTGATAGAATGCTAAAAGAAAATGTCTTAGTCTCATATATTTCTAAATAGATCTTTCAATGCAATGGTTTTCCTATGTGTGTTAAATTATATTGGTAAACATATATTTTCGGTCCTTCATATTTTCACTAATTTTGTTTTGGTCCCTTGTCTTTTTAAAATATTCATACTAGTGTCCTTTTGAAATCGATTTCAATTTATTGGCACGATTTTGATTATTTTTTTACTGATTTAAGACGACAAACTTGTTAAATTAGAACTACTTATATATATAAAAAAGTTAAAGCATATAATAAATGTTTGGACATGTGAATATATAGGTTGAAAAATGTGTTTTACGAAATTTGACGAGTTATTCGATAGTTGACCGATCAAAAAGTTGGCTTTCACCAATAACGTTGAATAAAAAATAAAATGGAATAAATTTAGATTGTTTTGTTTAAATACAATATTTAAAATAAAAGTTATTCAATATTAATGTATTTAAAACTCTTGAAATTTGTGAAATTTTATGTCCATTTAAGAGTAAAATAGGTAGATATTATACCATGAAGTTCAAACCGTCTAACCTAATCCCACCCTTTTCCTTTTTAATTTTTAGATTGAAGTGAATGTTTTAAACAAGCTTCACCTTAAATAAACTTCATGCAGTCGCTAAATTTAATGATTGACCAAACATAATAGGCTTTATAAAAGGCCTAGAACTTTTTCAAAAATTTGATTTGACTTAAAAGTTTACACTTTGTTCTGAATTAGTAAATTTAATTATACCTTTAATATTATATATATATATATATATATATATATACTGACTTGACTTGTGACCGAGTTCTATAAAAAAAATTGTTTGTTTTTCATATGATATCTTTAAAAAAACATAATTTTAAAAAACGATTTTTTAAAGTATGATATTTACAAAATATATTATTTTTATTTAATATTGATTTTAAATTTCCAAAAAGCATTAATTATTCTTTTATCATTTCTATTCTTATTTTTCCTTTAATCTCTAATTCATTTACATACATGTGTTAATTATTATGTAAAAATGAAAAAAGTAAAATAAAAATCTTATCAATATTTTAATAGATTAAAAAAAATTATATTGATTATTTTTTTTGAATTTTTTTAACAACCTTTAGAGAAGAGAACGGGTTTTGTTTTGCCGATAAAAAAAGAAAAAAAAAAGAGAACGGAGGAAGTATATATTATAGGAGATTAAAAAATGAGATTACTTCAAAGATCCGTTCTTCCAATAAAACTCATGTTAGTTTTAAATATTAAATTTAATGTTATAAAAATATCAGCTATAATAAATAATACTTACTTATAATATTTTTTAGGCCTTTTTTGTTTCTGAGAGCATAATATTATGTTTGAGTCTATGTTTATTAAACAGTGTAATGTTTAACTTTTTTTTTGTCAATAAATTTGTTTATAAATACCTTTTAAGGTAGAAAAAACTAACAACTAAAATTAATTTATGTTTCATTTTAATTATAGAAGTTATTTTATAATTTCTTTAATTTATATAAATAAGTTAATTTTAGTTTATAAAATCATTTTACTTACTTACTTAATTAATTTTTAAAGTATTTATAAAAACAAATTATTGATTACCGTGTAGTATGATATTTGAATTAGATATATAGCAAGCAGAAGTGTTGAAGTAAGAAAAAGGTTTGCATGGACAGAGAGAAATTGAAGCTGTGTTTGGGTCATGCCAGAAAAACAAACAGATCTACATCGTGGGACGGTGGAGAAGAATTTTTTATACCATAATTAGGGTTCTCTTTTCTCATCTCATACTCTGTAACTTCAACTTTCTTTGAGCAATGTCGGTTGTCGTGTTTTTAGGTTCTTCTGCTATAGATTTTTGTCACTGTTTTATAACATTAGATTTAAATTATTAGAACTTCGTATAGAATCATCTATGTGTATACTATATATCAGAGGAACCTATTCTGTGGCTATAGGATCTCTACGCGTTGTGGTATGAGGCGAAGTTAACAAATAAATGGTCCATGCCCTTATGTTCGGCGCCGTTTACGTAGAGTGACACACCTTTTGCTTCTGTTTCAGTCTTTCAGAACTATTTCTTAGGCAGGTAGTGAGTTCTTTATATCACTGATGTGGTAGCTAGGGTTATATAGTGACGTATAGTTTTAGAAATTTCTCCCTCACCGAAACATTTCACTGATGAACAAAGTTGACATGCATTTACAGTATCATCCAACGCCTGTTGAGGACCACGCACACATTCTAATTAATATTTTGAAATCTGTTCTGCATAAGTAGCTAGCTTCAAATGTGTGTAGTTCATCGACTTCTTCATCAGGCATACACAGGACCACCCTCAACATCTCCACCAAGCTCTCTCTTCTCTAGTCTCTACCTATACATCTTCTAGCTATGCCTAGGTTTTTATGGTTTGCAGTTTCTTTACCTTCAGCTTTAATTGTTTAAACCTATCTTCCCTCTGCTAAAAATTATTATTTACTGGTTAAGGAACTATAGTAACTTTTCAAACAAATCAACACCAAATAATACAGGTTATATACTTTCGTTAGTTATATATATTGTGTATTTATCATTAATGCTATACTAAATCTTAGAATATTTTTATTCAATTTTAAATAGAAATAAAATGTTTAAAATAGTACGAAGTATTGCAACATAAAAATATTTAAAAATAATAAATCAAGTCGACAATATATATATCAAAATTATAATGTCAAAATAGTAAAATAAATATTATAATTAAAAAAATCAAACAAATCATTCTGGGTTGTCTCCGCATTCTTATTATATTAAAATAATACAATTTTAAGGAAATATAAAAAAAGATAACTCATTTTGTATGATAGAGTTAGAGAGATATAAATGATTTTTATTTTTAGTTAAGGATGTGGTTAATTTTGAATAGAATGATGTATTTTATTAAATAATAAAATTGTTTAATTTAATAGAGGATAATATTATGGAAAATAATTATAAAAAATATATCTCTTTATATATGGTATGGATATAATAGTTAAATAAATTATATAATATAAAAGTATTGCAATAATAATAAATATAGTTTTTTTTATCATTGTCATTATTTTTCTATAAAATATTAAAAATAAAAATATTTGGTCAAATAGGGTCGTACAAGTTTTTCATAAAAAAGAAGAAGCTAGAAATCGGCTAAGATGAGGTGTCAAACAAAGCTTACAAATATAATTTTATTAGAAATAACCATTACATTTAAAATATAAAGAGCATTTTATTATAACAATCTTTATATAGTTAGGAAAATTGTTTCTCTAATATCTTTTCACATGGAAATGGTAGGAATATAAAAATCACCAAGGATTTTAATAAGCTCAAGAAGTTTGGTGATTGGGTTAAGTTGAAATCACCAATTCTTTCGCCACTTGCATTCCTCCTTCCTGTGTAGATGTCATTCATGCAACAAAATCTTTTTTCTCTAATTTACTAGCTCATAACACCATACATACAAGTCCAACAATCTAATAAAAAAAAATATAAAGAAGTGAAAATATTACAAAGTATTAACAACTAAATTTTAAATATATCTCAATCTTATTAGATGAAATTTACACTTTTACTCTATAAATTTTCTCATGCTAAAACTCTTTAATCCGTATATACGTCTATATATTATAAATGATTCAATAACATGATTTGATAACTATCTGGCTGACTTATGGCTGACTTATATCGTGAGATTTGAATTTACTTGTATATATAAAATATATAAAGTGTTCTATCTTTAATTAATATGAAATCTTAAATAATTATTTTATAAAATTAAGTTAAACTTAAATTTTATTTTTAATAAAAAATAAAATAAATAAAATGAAATATGAAGAGTTAATATGCAAAATAAAAATGGTGAAGAAGATTTTGCAGCGGTTGATGGAGCAATAAATAGCATTGGAAGCTTGGGGATTGCGATTACGCCAGTGTATAATTATTTTATGCCGTATCGTATTCGTACGTCAGAACTGATCGGTATTGAAAAGTATGTAGTGTTGTTGTCATGGTGCATGAATCAATAAATTAACTCAGTTCAAGACAAGTTGGAATATTAATCTATTCTACAATGACCTTTGTCACACGCTGTGCTTTCCATCACTATTGTCACTTTCACCATATTTTGGGCCCAAAGGAAAGGACTTCCCTTGTCGTTTGGAACCCTTAATCACTTTTGTGTCTACCAAGTACTCCAAAAGTCCAAACACGCACAGTCCTGTAACTCAAACACATAAACTGCATAAAAAAATTTAGAAAGGAAGATACCGACAGAAGAAGGAGTGAAGTTGTGCTGTCTTCAACAGTGCAGGAAACACAATTAAGGTGAAAGGGAAATGGTGTTGAATGAACATAAGATGAGCCCAAGTTGGTTTATTTACCGTCCTTCACTTGCCTTTTAATGGTGCAGCAGGGTTATTGCAGCTTCTCTGTCTTCCTCGGTGTTGCAATTTTGGAACTCATTTCACTTGTTTCCCTCTGTTAAATCTCTTTCTGCATTATTCACTGCATCAATTCACCCACTCATATTATATTCATGCCATATTTTGTTTACTTTAATTATAATTTATTAAGACAGTAATGCTGGTTTGCATGCCTACTTTATGTCAAACTTATCATCACTCCTTAATATCATCACTTCTTAATATATTGTTAATTAAGGTGTTGCAGAATTACTAAAAAACTTATAATGAATTCGTTATAAAACTATACTTTAAATATTACTAACTTTATTAGTAGGTTGGCTTATTTATGCAGTACTGAGTGAGATCTCTGTATACAACTGACCAACCTGTTATTATAAAATATTATATTTAATAAGAAGAATATTATTAAAGTTATTTTAACAAAGAGACTGAATAATTTACTAGTATTCAAATCATGATGAAAAGTAGAAAAAACCATTTACTATGACAGTGTTTACTAGTATATATTAAGTTTTTACATATAGTTTAACATATGTATTAATGTTTAAGTCTAGGTGTCTTATATAATTTTTTTCGTTTCTATAAAGAACTTTTATTACACACAGTGTATCTTGTGAATAATATTTGTATAGAACCTTCCAATGAATAAAAGTATTTTTTTAAAATTTTATTCTTGTATTTTTCTTGATATTGTTGACTCGAGTCTAATGATTAGTGTTGTATGTGTATAGCTTGGATTTCAAGGGAGAATTTGCGGTACATGAATGACTCACACTTGTAGAAGAGATTGAGAAGTATTTAAGTATCATATTAGATGAAGATGAAGAAGATAAATAATATACATTTAATGTTTTAATGTTAAAGATTAGATTTTATACTGGATAACTTATAGCTTGTGACTTATTGGATTGAAATCTCCTAATTAGGCATGAACAAAGAACCCAGCAATGATATATTAAGAGAATTTGTTGAGACATAAGAATTTTCATTTTAATGTACAATCAAACTAAAGAATAAACTAACTATATAAATTGTAAGAGGCACAATGTACTCTTAATAAAATACACAAATATATAATTTTGAATGATGAATTGCCTTTATAATAAATTTTCATAATATCATTTTGACACGTCACATAATTTATTTTACCACATTTTCACTCTAAGTCAGAAAGTATATAAAGATTGGTTTCAAGTCTGATAATGTATTTGTAAGAGAGTGCATGCTAAATAATTCCCTATTATTTTTTACATACAGATTGAAATATCCTCATAGTTTCACTTTAATTTTAATTTATTATTTATTTATAAAAAAATCTTAACACATTTTTACCATAAAAACATAAAAACACGATAAAAAAACTAATTTTAAGGAATAAAAATAATTATTTATTATATTAATTAAATTAGATATTATTTTAACAATAAAAAATTATTAATATTTAAAATAATTTCTATTATTAATATTTAAATAATTTCGATTATTAATAGAATTTATAAACTAGTATATAATTTGATATTTAATTAGTTACTATTAGATATGTAATTTAAAAATTAGTTTATAAATTTTATTAATAGAATAACTATTTTAAATAGTATATAATTTTTTAATAAATTAATTTTAATGATTTTTTATAGTAAAATTACAAGAATTAAGGTAAAAGAAGTGGTATATAGAAGAGGGACATTTGTTTAAAACGGCAAAGCATGAAGGGTTCTGAGTGGCGAACTCAACACATGTTTCCCCTTTTCACATCTTGACCTGACAAGCATGTTCCCTTTCCACAGTTTCTACCTTAACGATGGACATTGTTGCTCCCAAAAGGAAGGAAGAAGAACCTCACACTTACAATTTCCATATCTCACTCTAACCTTCCTTCTCTGCGCTATAGCCCCAGATAGCTACAACTCTATATTATCTTTCCAACTTTCTTTAATTTAACTTTGATTTATAACTACTAGCTAATGAAATAAATGCTCTGAATGTTATTTCATAAAGAAATTTATTAGATAGAAGCATTCAAAAATTCCAGATCTCTAATTAGCTACACCCAAAAAGAGAAAGGAATATATAATATATACACAGGCTTTTACCTCTCATAATAACAAGTCAGAACGATCGTGCAACACCTCACTGCCTATGTGGTCCAACTCCATTCTCATCCACTCAACCCATCAAGCCATATAAGAGATCAAATTTGCAGATGGATTTCAATGGAAGAGATTATCAAACAAAGGTGGAGAAAGGTATGGATTGGCATTGCACCACAAAACCATTTGTTCCTCAGCCAGAGACCTTAAGCTTCTTCTACAACTATAACAACAACCCATATCCAGGTAAAACAACATCCTTCAAAGGATTTATCTTTATTCTCCAAAATCTCAACTTGCATTTCTTTTTTACTGCCCTTGGTTTACGATTTTCAAATGCAGTTACCTTATATACGTGTGTGAATCAATGTATAGCTTCCAAGAGTCAGCCTATATTTTGCAACCACTATATTTGAATATTTCTGAGTTTCGCACATGAATTGTAACTTGAATCCCAAGTAATTGTCCCATTTTCTTGCTTTTCTGAATACACTTAGCAAAGGAACCGTTACAAGGCATTGAAAGCTGCACTAGTTAAGTTGTTGTATATTCGGCAAGGAAAATCTCTAAAAAATCAATCTGACAGCCTAAATGTTTTTGTTATTTTTGAAGGAGTATATTCAAAGATAGAATATTTATGTTATACTGATCGTAAAATAGGTATAAAACCCTAGCTAAAATGCTTCCATTCATGTAGTAGAGACTGAACTTTCTAATACTAAGAACTGTAAATAGTTATCACCAGATCTTCAAACACCTTGCTGCTTTTCCAACCTAACCCTTGTGTTACATATGTTCAGGAGTGGAAGTGAAACAAGCGACATTGTTGGAGACAGGAGAAAGGTCGAATCCGGCAATGGACAATGGAAGCAAAGAGAAGAAGAAGCGGTTATCAAGCAAGCAGATAGAGTTATTGGAGAGGAGCTTCCAGGAGGAAATAAAGTTAGACCCTGAAAGGAAGATGAAGCTTTCGAGGGAACTATGCCTCCAGCCACGCCAAATCGCTGTTTGGTTCCAAAATAGACGTACAAGGTGGAAAACCAAACAGCTTGAGCACTTGTACGATGTTCTCAAACACCAATATGATGTCATCTCCAACGAAAAGCAGAAGCTTCAAGAAGAGGTACCTTCGCACTTCATTTCACACACGCATTCCAAATGTTTAGTTGCTTGCTTTCACACATATCCTTGTGTCTCTCCATCTACCACTAAACCATATATTATACACATCTTTTCTTTTCAAGGTTAAGTATAGTGGTCATCTATCTCCTGTCTTTCTCCTGCCAAAAATATAATGATATGATTTTGATCTCTAAGATTAGGGTTGGGTAATGAAAGACACCAGGGTGAAAGAAATATGAAACTGTATATAGTTTTTCATATCAAAATTAGTTATATATCGATTGCATCAGTATATTTGAAGTTATGCAATGTTTTTTAGGCAAAAGAAGTGTGTCTTGTTTATTTTGTTGTGTGTGTGTTTTATATGTGTTGTGAGCAGGTTATGAAGTTGAAGGCAATGCTAGGCAAAGAGCAAGGTTTTGGGATGCAAAGATTGGGCGGTTATCCAGAAATATCTGGAGAAGAAACGGTAGAAAGCACGTCAGAGGGTCTAAGGGGTTCTAATAACAAGGCATGGGGAAAGAGTAACATTGAGCAGGTTGCAGATGAGGGCCTTTGTTCTTTGAGTGTGGAGGATTATAACACTGTTTCACTGCCTCTCTGCCACTGGCCTATTGTGCCTTATTAGCTATTATACCTAATTCATGTTCCACAAGTTTGAACTATATCACTGAGCTTAATTAATTAATATCAGTTTGTTAGCTAGACGATGATAACCTTTTCTTAATGACATTAGGATCTGTGCAGACATGTTTTATGACTCTGAAACAGCTAATCAGGGCAAGCGTACTTTAATATAACTCCTAGTTTCAATTAATTAATTCACTTGCATAAAGTCTTATTATCACCTATTACACCTACTTACTTCTATGGCTACCACTTTATCATTATGTAACATAAAATAGATAGCATTGCTTTGAATATAAGTGATTAACTATTGTTTATTCGTAAATATTAATGTATATTGAGAACTCTACACTAAACACTAAAAGATGGAGCAATTTTAAAATTTTATTGTCTCACATCATTATAAACTGATTTTTTTTTTCTGTTTTTCTTTTATTATTAGCAATGAATAAATAAATTAAGAGGAGTGTCTTAAGTGTCCTGGTCTCCCAATACTTATACAACCAAAAGTCTAAGTCATACCTACAATGAGAACGACCAAAATTGTCTTGAACAAACTCAAGGCAGCAACATAAACATTCTATTCTTGGGCCAAAAACTAAAAACCCGAACAACCAAATCCAGCAGGAAACGTATTTCAGATTCTGCATCTGTAAGCCTATTAGTGGCCTTATGCCTTTAGCTCCTACTGATCTCTGACCATCAATTCAGCTCCAGCACACCGAACCTTTACCGGGTTGACCAATGTTGTTCACAACAGAGCACCTGTGAGTATGCAGTGACTGAAATCCAAGACAGCACACCACTCATAGCAGTATACACTCCCATCGACTGCTGAATCACAAAATTGCATCAGCCTTGCGTAGAAGGTTTCCTGTGCTGGCAGAGCTGAGCTAACATCACAATTATTGGTTATTTAGCCTAGTCAACTTAAACTGCCTAGACAGCACCCCTACCATCCCTTCCAAACCTGCTCAGCCTCCCAAAAACCATTACTCTTCACTTCTTCTATGTTGTCCATCTAGTTGACTAATTGGCAAAACTCCTGCAACTCCCTCACCTACTATACCTGCAGTACCACCACAACTACCTTCACTTCATGGCAGCTATACCTCCCGAGAACCCCATCCTTGTAGAACTTTCAATCCTCCAACACTACAAGAACCTGCCGCAGCATACTAAGATCCATTGTGAAAGCATCCCTCTCTTTGTATTTCAGCTTTCATGAACTGTCCTTGGGACTTCATGATTTTTTTTTTTCTGTATAGTAGTAACATTTTACTTCAATCATAAATTATGGATGTCTTTGTGAATTAACACGCAATTAGGCAATTAAATAATAAGGATACTTTTAATAATTTTTGAAATAATAATTTTAAGAAAGAAAAAATAAAACATTTTTTTATCTAACACTATTTTATACATAAATTAATTAATAGAAACGTTTTTATATTAGTTTTCTCTTGAAGAAAATTTTTAACTCATTCGTAAATTAATTTTAATATATAAAAAAATTATTTTATTTTTTATTTTCATGAAAGTGTTTACATACTCACCTAATCATTTTTTCTTTAGAATAAATTATTAAAAAAATAAAAAAAATTAGAAAGTTGTAGGTGATTCAACAACTGTCAAATATATATGATAAACCTAACAAAACTCACTCCAGTAGTATGTTTAATTTACTAAAAGAATATTAAGATTAACCTTCCAAAAAAATACACAGAGACTAAAAGAAAGACACTAAATGATAATTAGAATGAGTTTAATTTCTCTTTTAATCTTTGCGTGAGTTGTTTTGAAGAGATTAAAATATTTATTCTAGTAAGGAAATGTGTTTTGACTTGTAAAATGTTGATTCATCTTATATTTACTTCATGACAAATTTCTAACAAGCAGAAAATGGGTTGAGTTAGTTTTATTTTGGATAGCACGTAAATGTTGGGTTTCATTTTGGGTTAGTTTAATAAAGATAAATTGGTTAAACTGTTCGGCAAATTCTGATTCTCCCATTAATAGATTGACTAACAAAATGACTACAAGTCTTGGGGCTTCAAGGTTATAGTTATAATAATGTTCAGGAGCAACACAGATACTTATTAGTTTTATTTCTAAATTTGAGAAGTTTCAACCAAACTGTGTTTTTCTTTTCACACTTTTAACAGACAGAAAATTCTCTGTCAATCCTATCATGCCTCTTAAATTTAAGTCAACCCAAGTTTCTAAATCTCTGTTTATTTATCAGTAAGGTCTTCTTTTTCATTTTTATTACCAAGTAGAAAAGGAGATAATTTCATATTGTGATTTGCATTTTGCAACTCAAATTGGAAATATGAAGTCTGAAATTGTAATTAGATGTAGCGACTATGATGACTTAATCTGGTCTGTGTGAGGACACTACTTTTGTTGATTGCTACATCATTGATGTTGAGTTTCTAGACCTGAAGATAAATGTGAGTTTCTACACATGATTATGTTTTATTTTTATATGATATTGATGTGCTAAATATTATATATTTTGTTTAGAAATATAAGATTTTTCCTTTACCGATTTACCTATTTGGTGCATTCTGACAGTCTTTTAAACACTTTTTTTTCTTGCTTAAGATTTTGTTTGAGAAACAAAACCCTCGTCACAGAGGATCAAACAACACTACAAAAGTAGAAGTAACACTACAAAGTAGAAGTAACGAAAGAACACAAAAATTAGCTTGTTTCAAAGAAATATTTTAATAAAAGATATGGAAATAAACGTTATAGAAAAATGTTAATAATTTTTAGTTGTTATTCTTTATAAAGATGAATAACTTTCTATATTTATTCATGATTTCAAATGCTGATAGCTCTTCTCAGAACCTTTATATATTTATATATATTGCATCCTAATAATTAAAGAATAGGAAAGTTTCCAAAATAATGATAATATCCTTAAATTTAATTCACGTATTATAAAAGGTTAGATAATATCTTTGAATATAAACATCTCAAGAATTTGAACTTGAAAATTTGAATTTCTATCTTAGGAGATATTTTTTTTCTAAATAACAATAGAGAGTATATTAGAAGAAGAATATTAAAAGATATATTGTTAGTATTGTTCTATATTGTGGGTATTACAGAAGACAACCAGCCCCACTTTGTTTCGCTTTTAGACTTTCAAACAATTTATATACAGTGCTTCTTTATTTATCTCTAAAGGTGACAGTCTTGTAGAAATGGAATTGCAGGTCTGAATTAGATTTTTTTTATTTTTTATTACTCTTTTGTAAGTGTATGATAAAGAGAACGTTGGGGCCTTGATTTACAATATTTCTTACTTCCACATTAGTCTCCACTTCTATTCTTATAAATAGGTGTCTCACCACAATTTTTTTCTAAGATAAAGTTATATTCTTATAAATAGGTGTTTCACTTCAAATTTTCTAAGATAAAGTTAAAGGGAAAGATACAATTTTTTGTGGTCATTTTTCTCAAGTTAACATTGTGACCATATGTGCAGAAATGTATGATATTAAATTATAACAGCTAAAGTTAATTAACATGCAATAAAAAAAAAGAAATATGATATATGTGTAAAATAAATTATTTTGTAACCTTTATAGATAATTATTCTAAATAAATTAAAGTGTATTTATACTACAACAAAATCATTAAATAACAACTAAATCTAGACAAAAAATAATTAGTCACTATATTCACTAAATTAGATATTATTTTAGAGAATAAAAAATTATTGGTATCTAAAGTGGTTTTTATTATTAATAAAAAATTATAAAATGGTTTATAAATTGGTGTAGAAAACTACTTTAGATACCAATAATTTCTAAAATTAGTTTCTATTTAATGATTTTCTTATAATGTTACTCAAACTATTAAGAAGAGAACTTTAAGTTTAACTCAACCTAATAAAATTAGCTTATAAGGTGAGGTTTGCACTCACTTATATGCTACGAAATGTCTTTATCTTTAGTTGATGTGAGATCTTTAATACAACATTCTCACGTCGAGACCTGTCAACTCATGCGTGAAACTACATATTTATGGTTATATACTGGAATAAGGTTATATTTTAGTGTTAAAGCTGAAAAAATTTAACTAAAAATTGTTAAATTACTTTATTAAATTATAAGAATTAAGTAAAAATATTAGTTAAAATAGATGATAAATAAAAATAACAATTATTATTTTTAAATATATTTTGAGAGTTTTTTTTAATTTTACCCTTAATTTTTAATAATTTTAAACTCATATAAACTTCTATTTATAGTTATATATTTATCTTCTTATTTTAATTATATGTATCTTACTTTCGTTAGTTATATATACTGTGTATTTATTATTAATGCTATATTAAATCTTAGAATATTTTTATTCAAATTTAAAATGAAATAAAATCAACGGATTTTAAATAGACATAAAATATTTAAAATAGTACGAAATAGATAAAAATACGTATTGCAACATAAAAATATTTAAAAATAATAAAACAAGTCGACAATATATCAAAATTATAATGTCAAAATAGTAAAATAAATACTATAATAAAAAAGTCAAACAAATCATTCTGGTTGTCTCCCTCCGCATTCTTATTATATTAAAACTACGGAAACACAGGCACTGACCTGTATCCGCATTTTTTTATTTCTATTTCTTTAATATTTTTTTATTTTTTAAAAACAATTTCTCTTAATAACATTAAAATGAGAAGTTAAAGAGTATACCGTCAAAGAGTAGTGTGTATCCATATTTTTTATTTCTCTTTCTTTAGTATTCTTTTATTCTTCAAAAACAATTTCTCTTAGTAACATTAAAATGAGAAGTTAAAGAGTATACAATTAAAGAGTAGGTTAATAAAATAGTGGAGAGCGGTAATTAAAAGTTACATATGGTAAAGAGAATGAATGAATTTTCAAAATTTAAAATTT
>Ga0123342_1000323_pt1 | contig 72042 bp, 35 predicted proteins | sample Turbeawhitnodule_FD_89960 | JGI IMG/M metagenome (GOLD analysis project Ga0123342, IMG submission 89960) | Root nodule microbial communities of legume samples collected from Mexico - Turtle bean Mexico white nodule | ecosystem: Host-associated > Plants > Roots > Nodule | place: Mexico: Nepantla... | reverse complement strand
ATAGAAAATAATAGAAACTAATTTAGAAACCAATTTTTGTTTTAGTTTCTAAAATGGTCTCTAATTTAGTTACTATTGCAACTAATTATTTTGGTTTCTAAAAATTGGTTTCTATTTGATGATATTTTTGTTTTAGTTTCTAAAATGGTCTCTAATTTAGTTACTATTGCAACTAATTATTTTGATTTCTAAAAATTGGTTTCTATTTGATGATTTTCTTGTAGTGTGCGAAATGAATCTCATTAGGATAGAATTTGTTGTTATATCAGAAGTGATTTAAAGCATAAATTCTTGTCCCATAATCTACTTGTAAACTCACTTAATTTCCGATAAATGTGTTATCTTCTTTTTTTTTAAGAATTTATTGAAATAGATTGATATATTTATTACAAATTATCTTCAAGAATTCTCCCAACATCCACATAAATATTTATGTCATAAAACAATTCTAAATATTTATCACATGTTGTTTATAAATTAATAAAAAAAAATTCCAGCCAATATCCTTTTGAGCTCATGATTCTCCATTATAGAAGATTTAAGATGGAGAGTGAAGAAATTGAATTATGGCAGAGGAAAAACACGTGGAAGAGGAGGATTTTCATAGTACATAGTACGCATTGTCTCGAACTGAGAACCAATAACGTTATTACAACAAGCAAGCCACATACTATAGAGGCTGTAGACAGAAACAGCCATATTTATTTAATATAGTAATAAGAGTAACTGTTAGACGAGGCTGTTGACAGAAACAGACATCTTTATTTACTGTAACTTTGTGTGTGCGTGCATATATATATACTTATATATCACCAACACTCATAAAACTTGATTTCAACACGAAGGCGGAAATAAACATCACCTTCAAAAGCATCGTTCATGATGGTGGCGATTCCTCTATGCATGAAGAAATCTCCAGTGCCACCTGTGACTGAGATGTCTCTGGTCTTCTTCAAGGTGGGGTCAGCTCCAGCGACGGTGATGGTTCCCTGATGATTTGCGCTATTGAGAGCAAAGTTGAATCCGAGGTACGCAGTGTAAGTGTTCTTGGTGTCGTAAATGTAGAAGCCCTGTGCCCTACCAACAGGTTCGGAGTGAAGGTTGTTGTCCAAGGTGACGGGGTCATCGAAAACTACTAGATTTCCGAAATGGAAGTTGTTTGCCAGTTTGGTTAGGTTGGCACCTTGTGGCGCTGCTATTATTGCGGAGGTTGCATTAAGAGCGTTCCTTCCATTGTAGATGATGTCGTGGAAGAAGAGGACCAGGTGTTTGCATGGTGCATATTGCTTCCTCTGGAGTGGGAAGGTCGAACATAAAGCAAAGAAGGTGAAGAAAACAAAGAGGGTAACTTTGGCACCCATGGCTCTAGGGGGAAAATGGGGGAGATGAACCCAAGAGGACTTTGAAATAGGGAAGGACTGTCACCAATAACTTTGGTTCACTGCTTCTATTCTATCCCTAAAACAATTATTTGAAATGATAAAAGAATATCTTAATTATTTTCTATTGAATACTGTACAGTTTGTACTACAGTGAAGACTTTTGGTCATGTTAAATTAATAAAAAAATACACTCATGGTTACGTTATGGTCATTATCCTTTGAGATATCTCTCTTTTCTATCCAATCAACTTTTGTCAACTATTGTACTTTTTGTTTAGTTAAAGGGGGATTTAAGCAAGTTTTCAACCTTTAGACAAACATGCCTCATAAATGCAGCATTTTCTTTTGGAGTCAGAAACAAGTTATTAGTGTTATTTAGTTTAGTCCAGCAAAAGAAAATCATATTGTTACTTACTCATTTTTTATCCCTAACCGATAATCTCTATATAATTACTAGGCTAATCTTTAAATTAAGAAGATTTAAAACTCTTTCTTTTGTAAGAAATGTTTACTTATAATCTAATGTCACTCCATTGATTTTTAAAATTTACCATCTTTATATGAAATTATCAAAATATACCGTTGGTTAATAATTTTATTAATTTTCTGTCTCTGATTAAAGATGCTAAGTTTTTTCGATGTGGGAATTTGTTTAATAATATTTGGGTGTGAAATTTAATTTAGAGAAGAGGTCTTTTCGAGTGGGAGAAGAATCAGGTTAGTGAGCGTCTTAAGGAGGTGCACTATTTGAGTCTCGTCCTAGAAAATGAGAATAGATGAGTTTGGAATGATGACGAGTCTATTAAGTATTTTGTTAATTTTGCCTATAGTTTTTTAAGGGGAGAGGAAGAAGGGGAAACTAAGCAGTTATATAGTTCTTTCATGATGATAAAGGTTTTGCCCTTAGTTCATGTCACTACTTGAAGGGTGCTGGAAAATAAGTTAGCTACTATAAAGTCAACTTGGAGAGATGTGGGGTTGAATTAGAAAGTATTTTATGTTGCCTAAACCCTAAACCCTAACTAAGCATTCTTTCGGGATGATAAAGGCTTTGCCCTCAGTTCATGTCACTGCTTGGAGCGTGCTGAAAAATAAGTTAGCTACTAAAGTCAACTTGGAGAGACGTGAGGTTGAATTAGAAAGTATTTTATGTTGTCTGTGGGGGACGAATGAGGGAACAACAAGTCATTTGTTCTTTGGCTGTATAATTGTTTGGCTAGTTAGCTCGATTGTTCCTCAGACTTCTGTCTCATATTTCCTACAGTTTAATATACATGAAGCACCTACTTTTGTTAATTTAATTTTGGGAAATGTCTGAATTGCGGTGATAAGTGAGATTTATGAAATTTTCTCCATCGTTCAACTAAAGGTTTGGTCCTGTGCAACCTCTAAAGTCCCATCTGTTTGTTTTTCTTTTTTTGACTGGTGTTTGGATCCCTTGACTTGTATGTATTCGATTAAAAAAAATTATTTATTTAGGTTTGTCAGATTGTATTTGTTATAATAGGAAGTTAGTGACCAGTTTCTCAGAGAAGGAGTTATTCGTTTGTGTGCAATTTTGTATATGGATCACCTAAAATGATTCTTATTTATTTTTTATTGTTAATAAAAAAATTAGTTTGACATCTACCATATTTTATTTTATAGCATATTTTATAACTACAAATATTATTATTTTATTTCAAAATTATTTATATTTATTTTTATCAATTAAGTATAATACTTTATCATTAATAAAGGTTGTAAACCAGATATAAGTGAAAAAAAATGTTTCAAATAATAACTTTTCTTTCTGGTTGTGTTATGAAAGATACATGTATGTATAGAAAAAAGATATTTAAAGAATAAAAATATTCATTCGATAATTCATTATATTAATATTTTAAATTAAAAATTAAAATAAATATAGTTAAAATATTAATTTATTAAGTTGTTAGGTAGATTTAATTATTTTTTTGTAACGTGAAAATATGAACACGGAATGTATATGTTTTGTGGATGAGAAGATTCTATCACACAACTGTTTCTCAAGCATGGACCAAATGCAAAAGGAAGAAAAAGGAGCACAATCACTTCCAGAATTCCCTTTCTTATTGTGTTTTTCAGATCTTTTTTCCCTGCTGTTGGTAGCAAAATTATGTCTAACTTTTTAACCCTCGTGGAGGTTTTGAAAACCTAATAATAAATAGAAAACAATTAAATTTTATAAAGAGTTTCATATATTTTGTGAAAATAAAGTGTTATTTAAATAAATAGTTTTAAAAAAATTAAAAATTTAATTTAATTACTTAAAAGTACATAATTTTAAATATTTTTAAAAGGTTGAAATTTATAATTCTCCATAATCAGTCTTTTCTATCAATGTATATTTTATATTTTTTTGATTGATTTATTTTGGGGCTTAATCAGTTTGACTTTAGAACTTAATTTAGTGGTGATTATTTTTTATTATTTCTGTTAAAACTATTTTTCTTCAATATAAGTCAGTGTTAGTTTTTAATTGATTTTAGTTAGATACTTTTAATATCAACATTATTTCTAATATCAAATATTTTTTTTTGTTAATAATCTAAACATTTTAAAGACCAATACAGTTTATTAAAATCATTTTAAGTTTAGGGAATAACGTCATATTAGATCTAAAATATAAAAGTTACAATCACTCACACTACATCTAAAGTATGTTAAGACAAATATAAAAGTATTTACATGACGAGAGAGAAAAGATTTTTTTTAAAAAAAGATCTTGCTTAATATCAATTTCAAAACATTTATACATTAAATGATTTGTTTTGGATTTGGTGAATTTTTTTTAACAACTTCTATCATACTTCATTCACGAAAAATCATTAAATAAAATTTACTTTTAGAAAAAATAATAATTAATTATGATGTTAATTAAATTAAATATTATTTTAAATACTAAGAAAATTATTAATAAATAATTTTTAAACCGATATCTAATTAATTATCAAGTTTAAAATCTAAATAATTAATAACTAAATTTTAGTAATTAATTAAATATTAATTTAAAAACTATTTATTAATAATAGAATTTTTTAATATATAAAATAATATTTAATTTAATTAATATAGTAATTAATTATTTTTTAATATTAATTTTTATTTAATTATTTTTTAGTAGTATATATAATATTTGTCTTTTTAAAATTGAATGAGAACAACATAAATATAAATAATGTAACTAATTAATAAATATTTATCTAAAGTGTTGTTAACAGCAATGTAATGTAACTTAACCTCCCACAGAAACTCTTTTTATTACTCTTAGGCATTAATAATGTTTATTTTAACTCCTATTTTGTTTGAACTCTTTAATTTTTAGGTTGCCTTTTTTTAATATCTCCTTTAGGTAAAAAAAATGAGTACAATATAATTTTATTTTTTATTCATAATTTCGGTACCATAAAAAGACTGGGATGGAAAAAAAAAACTGTCTACTGTTTCTCTTTTAACTTCAAGATTAAGTCACCTATAGTCATCAAAGAAAAGAAAAATCATCATGTTACCCTAGCCTTAAACTTCATCCTACAATAAAGTCTTCATTTTATTTTAGTTTTGTTAACATCAGTCCTTTTACTTCCATATCGTAAAATACCCATAAATTTAACCTAACAAAAAAAGTGTATTGAAAAAGAGTTTAATAAAGAATTCAAGTTTCCATTTTTATTTATAAAAATATTTATTGATTTAGTACTCTTGTCTCTAATCAATCAAATCAAAAGCTTATATGGTTAGTGTTAAGTGAAGAAGAACAGGAACAAAAAAGAAAAAAAGTGTGTACATCATTGAGCCAAGTAACAACCATAGGTATAAATGTGAAACCTCACTTTTACTTAAAATTTGAGAACATATCCATCCATCTAAATAAATTTAAATGCCTCAATGAAGTCACCGACTTAAAAGGATGATATAATCAACCACATTTAGTTTGGCCTTGGTGGGCAATAAAGACTAACATATAGGTATGGATAATAAATGAATGGTTGAATTCATCAAACAAACACATTATCTTCACATTTATCTTAGTCTAACCAGTATGGAGCTTATTATTTAAAACGTAATTGGAATTGAAAAAGAAAACTATGGTGATATTTTGTTACTTAATATTATTATGAATGTTATTACTATTATAATAATATTAAGGTTTAATTAAATGTTAAATCTTCTGTTGATTTTAAAAAAATTTATATTATTTAATTGAACTTTTGTTATTTATTTATTTTATTAATTGAGTAATGTGGTAGTTATTTTGTTTTCATCATCTTAGTTATTTGTCTTCGTGTATTACAAAATATAATATTTTATAATTAATATAAAATGATAGAGAAGTGATTTTGTTGTTTTGATTAGAAATGTATTTGATAACGAAGTCTTCATATTTTCCATAACTTTAATGTAATCACCTATAACGACAATCTCTTTATCTAATATATTTGTAATAAAAACAATAAAAATAACTTATTATTTTGCGTTAATAGTAATATTATTTTATATAAACAATAAAATCTTGTATTTATTAAAACAAGTAAACAAAATGATATGATAAAATATGTGACAAAATAATAACAATGTTACCTAATTAACAGTTAAACTAAATAGTAGAAATTTAATTAAAAAAAATTGAGTAGTTAGTAGTTTTTTTTTTTTGATAAAAAGTTAATTAAAAGTATCTAAATTTGTGAAGAATTTAAAACTTAAATAAGTTTTATATTAATAGAAATAATAATAATAGAGTTAAAAAGTTAAGATACTGATTTCAAGTGTGTAGTTTGTGATATGATTGTATGATGAATTTCAAGTGTTATTAATGTGATATACTTGAATAAGATATTAGCTTATATTGGGTGAAACAAAGGAAAAGACTTAACGGAATTGATTATGTTAAGAAAACAATGACAGGTAACTTCCTAAACTACACGTTAGTGATGGGTAGGTCATCTTTCCATTTTACACAAAATAAATTGGAAAATAATGCTATAATATTATATAATTTTTAGAAATAAATATAAATATAATAAAGGATAAATTTATAATTAAATAATATTAAACATATTAAAATAATAGCATTGAGAGTTGTAATGTGGTTATATAAAAAATGTGGGTTGTCAATGTATTATTATCTAAATAAATTCCACGTGGATGACTACAAAAAAAAAATCGGGTATTTCTTTCTTTACTTCTACATTTTTCTTCTTGCACCCCTACATTTTTTGAAATATCAAAATTATCGATAATTTTGGGTGATTATGGAATAGGGGTTCCATAAGCAAAAAGTGTTTCTGGAATAGGGGTTTCATAAGCAAAGTGCGTTTCCATAATAGAAAACTTAGAAGGCAAAAACCATTCTGAAATATCCTTTTTGTACACATTTTTTTTTAATTTTTAGAATGGTAAATCCATAATTAATAAAATGTGTTTCGAAAGTATGTTCCAGAAATATTTCAGAAAAAGTAATATGAAAGTCATTTTTAAAAGGGGTAAAATGATATTTTCTGAAAATACGCTAAGAAATCACAAGAACTCTACTCAGTCATGATCATTTCTATTTTGATATAACTCATGGTTTTGTGTTTTAAAATTCTTGACATTTGCAATATTTACTTACAGTTTTTTTTTTATATACTTCATTTCATTATATTATTTTTCGCTAGTTATACATTGTTATTTTATGTTATCATATGATGTTGATTCGTGTTGGCTCTATAACACAATTGATATATACAGGTTGTTTAACTAAGATAAGTTAATAGAAGAGAAATAGAACTTAAAAAAATGGATACAACAATGGTTATAGTCTTGATCATGGTCGTATGGCATCTATGATGATGATCTTGAGTAGAATCGTCATCAAATTGGCACTATAATTGATAATTTGTTCTTATATATATCACCTATGACAACAATTTTATTAAAAAATGTCATCGCAACCAGTCATCCATAATATCAAATAAATCATTTTCATCTTGGATAAATTTATCAAGAGCTATAGTCATAGTGATCCTCCTATTCAACTACTTCAACCATTTCTCAACACCTCAGATAACATTTACAAATATGGGACGAATTGAAAAACTGAAAAAGAAGATTCTTTGAATACTAAAATTATGTATTGAATCTGGATTCTTCTATCCCCTTGCATCCATAATTCAAAAAGTTTTTTAAGTATTGTCAAAGAACTAAAATATATTGTAGGGTATAACTATGATAGTTATTGTCTGAGGTCTACCCAATACTAAATTGGAGAAGACTCATTTTGAATTCTATTATCTATATAGGTGGGAGCGACAAATCGCTTCTACCGAGTTCCACAATAACAGCTTAACTTAATAGTCTAACTCTTTCTATTAACATGGAGTTGTTAGATGTTTCTGATCGATAAAACAGAAAGAAGAGTAAACCAAAAAAGAAAGATAAATTCATATTCTCACTCATAAATTATATAAGAACAAGAAAACTCTTAGATTTCCTTTTTTGAGAAAAAAATAGAAGCATGTTATGAACACTACAACAACGTTTATATATAATAACAATTTTTAACAAAACTACCATCATAGATTATATATATGACGCGTCATAATTTTTTTTTCAATAACATCAAATTAACAACAATTTTACAACCATCAGAGTGTCTTTATAATCATCAGATACGTCTTATTAAAAAAAAAAGTTGTATCCATTTTAGTTAAATTTTAGTTAACCGTTTATATCTAATTTTCAAGTTATACAACATAAAGATTTTCATACTTCAAACCAAAAGTATCTTGAAACTTCACAATTATCAACAAGTGATAAAAAAACGTAATAAATAGATGAAATAATTGTTAACATAGACAAAAAAAAGTCTTATACAACATTGAATTTATGTTTTATCAACTCAATTTTCAAAATCAATTATAGAAACAAGTTATTAAACATTTTATTAAAAATGTAAAACACTTTCAGATCATTCTGAAGTTTTAGTATCTTTTGTTATCATTAAAAAAATTAGATGTTTGACATTTCATATCTTTGGTTTAAATATTTTTTGTTCACTCTCACAATTTAATAAATTTTAATTGGATAAGTTCATTGTATGATCATTGGATCATGAGTTTCTCAGACACTGACCATATTGGCAAACTCTTAGCATAATTTAATGTATTAAATGCTCTCTGCTGTCTCATCTAAATGTGAACATCTGAGTAGAAATGACTTGTTCCAAAACTTGTATATCCAATTTAAGACAAAGTAGTATATGAAGTCTTACCCTTTTTTTTTTCTGAGTAAAAGGGTTGAAGTCTGAGAAGGCTTTACATGCATACCTTGTGTTTTGCATGTTGAAACAAATAGAAAAATACTTATGTAAGAAACTATAAAAGCTAGGTGAATAAATTACTTATAACTATATTATGATTAGTGAAATCTTGGTGGAATAGTAAAGACTTGTAGATTACGGATAAACCAATATAAAAAAATATTGTGTTTTGATTTTATTAAAATTTTATCTCATATTTAATGTTTTGAAAATATGTAGTTTTGATTTTATTAAACTTTTATCTCTTTTATGTAATACGTTTTAAAATCATTTTTTATCTATATTAGATTCAATAAGTCTTTTTTAAAATAGATAAATAATGTTTTACAAAATTCTTGAACCATTGCTCATTTGATAAGTTGAATAACTTTAGCAGAAAAAATTCTTAAAGAATAATTCAATTTCTCTCGCTATATTTCCATTATATTTTCTTGTGCTGTAAAGTTCGATATCGATACTTAATTAAGCACTTTGCAGTGTTTGAAGACAAAAATATATGAAAATAAATCCTCAAAAGAATGACTTGGTAGAAACATCCAATATCACTATTATAAAAAAATAAGATATACATAATTGAGTACTAGAATTTGAAAGATATTTTGGGCTGAAACTACTACCATTGTTGTCTACTTGATCATCAAATGTCTTTAATTGTTATGAATATCAAGACTCTCAAGTAAATCTGGTCAAGTCATTCTCCTAAGCAAAATAATTTGAGAATTTTTGGTTGTGTTGTCTATGTTCACATAAAGAAAAAAGCTAGTAAAGGTTGTTAAATGCATTTCTATGATAGCCTAAAAGCGTGAAGATTTGCATATTGTGGTGAATTGAGTTAGGATTCAAGAAGTGTATCATAAAAAAAAAGTTGCCTTCAATGAAGTTAAAATGATTTATAAGCCAAAAGTTTTAAAATATGTCAAGAGTAGGCACGAGGCTGAAAAGGAAAATATCAAGGTGGAGACTAACAAATCATTTGACTTTCTCCAGTGTGTTATTTGGTAGAAGAAAAGTTAAATGGTGAAATTGAAGGACAACAAGTTGATGATAGTTATAGTATTACTAATCGTAGAATAAGGAGAGTGATAATGCATTTAACAAGGTATGAACTTGCAGTTAGTGAGATTTTGGGAGATTAAACCATAAGTGTATCATCTTCTATAATGAGAAGACCTAACGACTAAATTCCACAAAAAATATATGAAATTACTTCATCAAAATAATACTTAAAAGTCTAATACTTAGACCTGTTAGTTCCAGATTGGCCAGTTATAAATAATTTTCAAATAAAAGGATGAAACTTCAGAAATTAATCAAGGATTATTTAAAGCAAGACCGGTAGCTCTATGTTTTATTCAAAGAGAAGATATTGATTATAATTAAGTATTCTCTCCAATAGTAAAGCACAAATCCATAAGAATTCTATTGGAGCATATGGATGTTAAGACAATGTTCCTATATGAAACAACATGAGAAGGTAAAAATGATTATGTTTGTAAATTAAACATATATGTGTATTGCTTGAAACAATCCCAAAGACAATCGCAAGTTTTTTTACGAGTTTACTTCAAAAATCTATACTAATGTAAAAAATATGCATCTTAAGGAGATGTATGAAAATCAAAATCCCTCAAGAACGATAACTTCGAAAATTTCCAATTGTAGTCCAAACAGGAGAAGGGATGTCATTTTGACAGGTAATAATAGCGTACCTTAAGGTTACACCATTCTTCATCAAATCAACTGAACACAAGCACGTTTATAGTAACGAACAAAAAATGACTCCAAAGTCAAGTAATGAAGATTTCAAAAGTTGAAGCACGATTCTCAACATCACTTGCAAAACTATGTTCTGAACAGAAGAGCTCAAGTAGCCTACATTGTCTATTCTACGGTACTGGTTGGTAAATATTACAAGCAAATGACAAGTAAAATCATAAGGGCAATTACAATTGAGGGTTAATGATATAAATTAGTATAACAAGGAAAAAAACATTATATCCTATTCTCAATTAAGAGACCGGGCCATTCATAAGAAAATTCCAGCTGCAGATTCGTCTTAATTAAGAAACTATAAAATTTTGCCGTTACCATCAAACACTACACTGAGGAACTCAAATGTTTTGTTTCATCCAAGGTTAGCAACTGCTTCTGGCCCACACATCCGTTCCAATTCTTCCTGTTTAAAGCAATTATGTTCAAAAGATAAACTTGAGGTGGTGAGTTGAGACATGTCAAACCTATAAATTGCAAAAAGTAAAGAACTTGTGAAGGCAGAGTAGTAAGAAAAATCTATACCTTGATTGAACTATTTTCAGATGTAAGCTTCTCGCATTCTTCGGAAAGTCTCTGAAGCTCTTCTCTGAGTGTTCGATTCTCACTTCCCAGTGTCTCCACCCTCTTTTGTAAGTCTTCGCACTCAGCCTAGTTAGTACAAGAAATGCAAAACACATCATTCTTCTCTTTGTTTAATTGTAAAATGGTAGCATAGTCAAATAATATAGCTAGAAGCCTCCAAATATGACTTAATTGGAGATAGTTCCAATCTCCCCACTAACAAGGGTGCATGAAATAGATATTAGAAGAAAGTTACCTGCTTGCGTAACCTTGACCTCCTAGCTGACTCTCTGTTTGACTGTTTTCTCTTCTGTCTTTTCAGCTCACGTTCATCCTACCAAAATCAAGCATACCATTATAACAATTTTACTATTATACTCTAACGTTAGTTTTTCTTTTCTTTTTGAGAATATACTCTTACAGTAGTTAGACTAATAAAACCAAGACTTATTTACACTTTTGATCTCAGTAGTGTTGGGGTTCTATTTTGGTCCTCCAAATTTTTTTGCACATTTGATCTCTATACTATTTTAATTGTACAAATGTTGACATGACAATGCATGAGTGTCACATCAACATGAAAGTGCTGACATGGTAGCCCAGGAGAGTCTAACTTCAGCATAAATATTGGATATTGAATAATTAGATGAACCAGAATTGCACTATTTTAGTAGGTGGCCAAATTCGCACCAAAGAAGATCAAAATCAAATTTTGACAATAGTAGAAGGACCCAAAGTGTTGTTAAGCCTAAAACCAATTAACACGGGTGTTCAAACAAATGATAATCTAGGCAAGACAATCTATTAACTTTGAGCATTTTTTCCGTCCTTCAAAATCTTCACAATATTGAGTGACCATACCTGGGAACATGATTAGAATCAACAAAATCATTGCTTTTCAAATATATTATTATATGTAAAAGAATATAAATATGTTCACCATTAAAACAATACATGATTAGAATAATTTCTAAGAAAAACAGCTGTAGGACTCATACTTGTATCCATTGTTCACCAAGGGCAACAACTCCTGGGGCACCAGATTGATTATGTCTCATTTTTGCAGCTTCGCCACCACCGGATGATGCATTCCATAAGTCCATTCCAATATTAAGATTAGTTGCTGGCATTGAGACAACAGGCTTTCCAGGCATAGAAGATTGAGAAATAGCACCCCCAGAATTGTTCTGGGCATTGGCTCCTGAAAAGTTAATGGAAAATGATAAGTCGTCTCAGCAATTGAGAAGGAAAAAAAAAAGATAATCATGAATGGAGGTGATGAATACCATCAACAAGCATCAGGTCAAAGCTTCCCTTCTTGTTTGTAGCTGATTCCTGTGGAGAAGACATCAGACAAAAGCCAAAAACACTTTAGAAAAATATCAACAAGCTTTTAATTAAACCAATTCAATTCAGACTTTTGCAGTGAACATCAAAATAACAAAGACAAGCGATTGCAAAAGAAAAACAGGGATTGTTCCAGCGAGGTTATTATTTACAAAAACAAGTGAGAGCATGCGTATTAATGGTAATCTAATCAGTTATGTACCTGTTGGTTATTATTCTCATCACTAGCATTCGATGAACCCTCTGAACCACTTTCACCACTGTTTCATATTTTTTTAATAGAAATTCGTATTAAAATGTATATTGAAGAGAAAGAAGTAGAAAATATCCAAATTAATTAGTTCATTCAGTTGTTTGCCAAACCTTTGAGACATGCCATCATTGCCTGAACCTGAGCCTGCCTTTCCACTCTCTCCTGCTTTGGAACCTGCATTTGCAGAAGTTCCTTTCAATTTTTTGGACGAGTCTCGATCCTTTCCATCAGTTCCCTTCCCTTCAATCTCCGTACTTTGCTGGACAACACTCGGAGTCTAGCATTATGATTAAAAAAAAAAAGATCGATTATGAATTAAAATGCTGGACTATAGTAAAGTAATGAACATAGTTGCCTACAAACAGATGAAAATTCATCCTTTTCTGCTCAGGCATAAAGGCATTCCAGGGATTAGAGTGTGAAAAAGTGGTTTACCACTGCCATGCTTGGATGATGAGCATAGATACTCCCAGGAGGATATAAAGCTGGATATGGGACAGGAGTCCCATATGGTGGCATCAAAGGATGCTGGAAAAATAAGAAAATTGTAAATGAAGATCTCTTCCCTAAAGTATAATTGCATATATCCCAAATGATTTACTGCATTTACCTGGCTTCCCCATAAATAGGGATGGGGAGTTGGGGATGCAACAGTTGAGGCAAAAAAGGGAGGTGGAGCAGCTCCAGGAGCATAATAGGCCTAAGTAAAAAGCAAATGCTTTAGATATCAACATAATTTATCTGCAGAAGTGCTTCAACAGAAGTGAAGCCGGATGAACCAATTTAACATATATTCCTACCTGCATGGAGCTTGACCAATCAGGATATGCAGGCACTGTTGGTGTCTCCTGCTAGTGCAAACAGAGAAGATAAGGAGACACAAGAGGAAGGAGAGGCAAAAGAAAAAAGAGCAGGAAGATAGTAGGGGAAAGACCTGAACTGATGAAGATGACTTGGAAGATTTTGTTGTGCTCTCTTCCCCAGCCCCCATATAGATTAGTTTAGAATCACTTCCTCTCAGCCACAGAAACAAAAAAGACCTATGATCAAGTGCTGATATCTATGGAGGTCAGAAGATCTAGTTGAATAGATTCCTGTCAGAAAACACACACTGAATACAAAAAATATAAATTAGATGGCAAAATCACTGACACTAAATAGCAGAAACTATCAAATCTACTGCAAAATTATAGTGCAATTGAGTTTAAAATATTATTTTGAGTACTTCATTCACCAAAGAATATTTAATTAAACATTTCTTTTACAAATGGAATTGACATCATCATTAGGGTAACTAGACTCTCACTCTTCAATTGATGAAGTTTGGATTTTTTTTATTTCTCTCTACCTATTCACCAATTCTCTCCTGTAGTCCCAAGCAGCCATTTCTAAATGGAAAAAACTAATGCTCTTGTAACCATTAAATATCAGAAACTTAGTACGAGGAATAAACAAACCTTGAGTAGAGCATAAAGCAGTCGAGACACAAGAATAACATTATTCTGTTATGCATAAATTGATGCGTGCTTGTATATTCATAAGTGCAATTTCAGTTATGTGAATTTAGAATCATAGTTATCAATCTCAGACACTGATGCGGCCAAATTTGAAAATTCTATAGCAGGATGAGTGACCTTTATTCTTAACGTTATAATACAAACTATAAATGGTATTATGCCACACATATAAATACTCAAAAAAACAACAAAATTCCCAAAATTTTAAAAAAATATCATGATAAGTATTAAGTCCCACTGTCAGTGGTTGTGAGTGTGTAAACTGATAAGTATAAATGAAGAAAAAATAACACAGAACATGAAAAAAAACACTTATAAAATTTGTGGGAACACAGGGCAAAAAAGAGGTAATTTGTGGAATATTTACCCGGACAACAGTATTCCAGGGGTCAAAATGGGAATTTGAAGGCTATATCATGGAAGCGCCTCTATAGCACACAAAAAGCCACTGTTTTGGCCACTATTGCAGCTGCAATTGCCGCTATTTGAATTTCAGATCAGTCCAATGCCTCTCCATTTCTATGCTATTGCACGCTATTATGTCAGGTTTACCAAGTGACAATTGTGTTTTAGGTAATTTAAAGAGGTTTATTCAAATCTAATATATGCAATTCTAATTCTTGTGTACTTTGTTAGACGCCACATATTAAAAACAGGATTTTTATCATACTATATTTATCATCTATCTACTTTGACAATGCGCTTAGTTTTTTCTGGACCAATCAATTATTCTCAAAGAAGAAATAAAATGGAAGCAGTACGGTTCAATACAAAAAATATGAAATATCCTTCATAGCTATACAATTCATTTATTTTGAAGCCCTATTTTATCTTCACTAAACCTAACCAAACAAAGGAAAAAATTCCCTTTCCGCCCAGCCTCTTATCCATGAGATGATGCAATATTTTTACACTACATGATAATTCCCTCTCTTTTCTAGATCCGCAAACCAAACCAAAACTTAACCCCATATATCAAATTAAATATTTGTGAAATCAGTGATTTGGTTGAAAATCTCGGCAAGCATAAGCATTAGCACCAAGCAACTGTGTTTCTGTTTCAGAGAATGCCACAGACAGAGAGAGACACACACCAAAAATTACTTTCCTTAGCAAGCAATAATAGCAAACAAAAAATTCAGATTCCTCGGAATATTTTAAGAACTAAATAATAAACTAACTAAAGAGTAGAAACAAAATAAAACAAAGTACGAGAATCAAGAAACAAGCAAGAAAACACGTAACAGAAAATTAGAATTCTCTGAAAGGTCACACGGTAAACCAACCCGAAACAACAATAAGAAAAATGAAAATAAAGTAAGAGAGCATTGTGTAATGGAAAAATCAAAGTCGGTAAAAAGGCAAAGACTGTGGGACACATAAACAGAGGAATACTAGTTAAGCAAGGCACAAAATTTGAAGACGGATCTTGGAGCAATTGTTATTCAGCAATTGAGAGAAGATATGAATTTGAGAAGGCGGTAGAGAGAAGAGAAAGAACCTGACCTATTTTCATGGCGTTGAGAAGAAGGATGAGGTGGAAGTCCAGGTGGGATGGGACAAAGTGGATTTAAAATTTGAAGTCAATAATTCGACACTAGGCTTTTGGTTTGATGTAGCTATAATTGTATCATGGGAAAACTGAAACTCAAGAGTGTTGCAAAGAAACGTTTGTTAGTGTTGTGTCTGAGAGGGTGGTTGTTGTGGCGTGCGTCTGAGAAGGTAGGAGGGTAACAACAGTAAATGTTTGTTTGTTATTTTCAACAACTCCTGTGGCTGTTGTTGCGTTGGAAACTCGAAAGAGAAAAGGAGAAGGGTGAGGTGTGGGCACGTGGGTTGTACCAGCGGACGCTAGTTGGAATGTGAAAACACAAATTGAAATTGAAACTGAAACGAAGGGAAAGAAGAGAGAGAGGAGGTGTGAGTTGGATTGGGTTTAGGGCTTCTGGCGTGACACGTGCGGAGAATAGGGTTACAGCTGTGGGGTGTCCGCGTCTCACTGGATTAGGTTTGAGACATTGCAACTTTCGCGATGACTCATCTGACAACTAAGTGCTCTTGTGGATAACTTTTTTTAATATTTTTTATTCAACGCGACTTATTACCTCGCCTTATTATATCAATTTCTTTTCACCATTTTTATTCTTCCATCTCCCTCCCTCTCTACCTAATTTCTAAACAACCACAAATACGTCATACTATACTATTCAAATTTTAAATTTAATTAAAAAACAACCTTCCCTTTAATTTTTACTCAACATCTTTAGGCTTGCAACCAATTTATATCATAATAAAATATTTCAATAATTGTATTTCCTTTAATAATAAATATTAGTAATTAAAGAAAATGTATTTACTAATAATTATAAATATTAAATAGATATGTTTAATGCATGCATTGCATATTATGAGAATGCGTATTTTGATTACTTACTTCTTCATGAGTATGTGAATATCTGCTATCTGTTAAACATTGGATTATTATTAATTCTAGTTAGATATTTTAAAAGAAATTATTGGAGAAAGAAATATAATCATTGAAGAATTAATTTAATTTTATATATGTATATTCTTTTGTATTTATACGTATGAAATTAAAACTATTTTTAGAAAAGATTGATTTTTTAAAACTTAGTACAATGTATTAAAAAAAAATTAGAAAGATTAAATTCATTTGCATTAATATTTCATTATAAAATTTTATTTTAATTACACTTTGAGAAAATTGTATGACTTTATATTAAACATCTTTTAAATCATTTTATTTAAAATTAAGAAGTAAGAATAAAAATATTTGTGAGTATAAAAAAATTCACAGATTTTTTTACGGGTACCTGGGCGGTAACGGGAAGTAATGAGACGAATATTTTTATATGAGGCGGGTATCTACTATCCACACCAACCTATTATTCATATCTCTTGGCCCTAATATTTTTGTATTCACCTCTGTTGTGGGATCTAGTGAAACACTTCTAAAAGTCCATGTTTCATTCACTTTTAAATAATATCAATTGGTTCTAATTTCATTCACTTATAAATAATATCAATTGGTTCTAGTTTCATTCACTTGATTATGTCTATTATTATTTTAAGTAATTTATATTTTAATTAAAAAAATATTTTTTTACTATAGGAAGAGTTTTATTTCATTTTTTTCAAAGTTTAAAATAACATTATTTATATTTGTATTTATCCTCTCATATAATATTTAATTTGTTAAACATGAATTTATTATAAGGCCTATCTAAAAATCATAAAATAAAAGAATTTTAATTATTTTTATTAAGAAAAGTTATGAAATTTATTTATTTATTTTAAAAATATATATTTATGCTAGTAAACCTATAAATAATTTCCCAATAACAGATATTTATAAAAATATAAAAAAAAATTAATAGATAGTGTTGTGTGTATATATTTTTGTGGTTCCATAATTTTCATTTTGTAGTAATATATGTGGTCTTGATGCCTAATCAACTTCAAATATTAGAGTGATTTAACTATTACCGCGATCACTTCTATTTGTTGAAGATAAGCTTTGAGGTCTCCAAATTTATGAAGATGGGTTGAAGACTTTGTTGTTGCTTGTGTGTAGGTTTTGAGTAGTTTGAATTTGTAATCCGCTCATAGATTTGATTCAAAGCTATTTGTTTGTAATCCTTTTGAAAAAAAAATGTGTTTTAAAAAAGAAGTGTAAAATCAACCGGTTGTTTTACACTTAGAGGTTTTTGGAACTGTTTGACTTTGCTGTCAAACCAAGGTCTCCAAATCCATGAAGATTGGTTGAAGGTTTTGTTGCTGCTTGTGTATAGGTTTTGGGTAGTTTGAATTTGTAATCCACTCATAGATTTAATTCAAAGCTATTTGTTTTTAATTCTTTTAAAAAGGATGTGTTTTCAAAGAGAAGTGGAAAATGAACCGGTTGTTTTACACTTAGAGGTTTTTTAAACTGTTTGACTTTGGTTGACTTTTCTGTTTTACACTCCGTAGTTGTTATTGATTCACAAGATTGCTTTCAAATCAAGTTTTTTCCAATATTGCTTAAGGCTTTGGATTTTTCTAAGAGTGGAATAGGATTGCTTTATAACTTTTGAATTCAATCTGTATCAGGTGTGATCAATCCTTATTCTTTCTTAAATACTATAATTCTGTAAACGTGTTGTGTGCAAATCCAGACGGTGTTATGTGATTTGTAGTGTGTTTTTTTGTCAAAGGAGATTTGTGTTCTTGAAAGGTTCAAGATCACCTCTTTGATGTGTGGTTTGTAATCAAGATTGTTAATTGTTTAGTGGAATACCTAGTGCTTTATGTGGATAACTAGTATGCAACTCACCTTTTTTAAAAATAAATAAAATTTAAATTTGTAATCATATAATTTTAATATTTTTAAAACGTCAAAATTATGTGTTTTTATTATTAGTTTATTTTATAAATTTAATTCCTTTATACTAACAACAAATTAATATTCAGATGAAGTTTAAACTAACTTACTAATATATTTGAGATATTTAACTAACTTTATCTATTTAAATTAATTTTATATTTTTTTTCTTTTACTTTATAAATATTTGGGGGGTTGACCTATCAACCTTCCAACCTACTTTTGACCAGGCAAGCGAGGTATAGTGGGCACTTTCAATTGGCAACTGACCCAATCTACCCAATATTTAGTGGATTCATAGTGGGCTCAACCAAAGGACTGGATTACTTCATTTTACATCCTACTGTTGACTAACTAAGTTTATATTTGACTAATTTTCCTACACCAAACCAATTATGACTTACACTTAACTGTAAAAAAAATTTCTATTTTATTTTTATTTTTTTATATTTATATTCGTAACACAAATAAAACAGTTATGAACATACAAATTCAGAATTGAGATGTGTCTTCTGAATCCAACAAAATAATGTCTTCCGATACTATAATGCGGGGCAGTCGTTACTCGTGTAGATCGCTACTTATGCGACAAAGAATTTCGCTATCTTAGGATAGTTAGAGTTACTATCGCCGTTTACTTGAGCTTCCATTCGAAGCTTATAACACTTCTCCTTCCAACTTTCAAGCACCGGGCAGGTGTCAGACTCCATACATAGAAGTTTTTTTTTCATTCCGAATGTGAAAATATGAAAAAGATGAGAAGGGTAATTTGGGGTATAAAAATAAATGAAAGGTAATTTGGGGTTTAAAAATAAATGATGGGTGAAGATAAAAATTCTGTTGCCAGAAGAATTAGTCTTCATATTTTTACAGATCTAATGAGTTAAAACTATTATTATTTATTTAAGAGACCCAAATGGGTTTACTTTAAATTCATGAAATGAAAGCATAATTAAAATAATATCTATTATGTTTAGATTAAAAAAAAAAAAAATTCATAAAAACCTTAAACGAAATACCTCATTGATCAAGGAAGTCGTTAATATTTTAAAAAAAAAATTTATAAAAAAATTGAAATGTTTTATAAAGTAACTTTTTATTAAAAAAATTTATAATAAAAGTGTATTTTGGTGTTAAGAAATTTTGGTAAATATTGAAATTTTAGAATTTATGAAAATAATTGAATTATTTAAAATTAGATAAGTTTAAATTTTATTTAATTTTTTATTATTATTTAGAATTTAGTAACTAATTTGATAACTAATATTAGATATTAATTTAGAAATTAATTTATAATTTTTTATTAATAACAAAAACTATTTTAAATACTAATAGTTTTTTAATTTATAAAATAATATTTAACTTAATGAATATAATAATTTTTTAAAAATTAATTTTTATTTAATAATTTTATTAAAATTATTTTTTTTCACATAAATAAACTAGATTTTTTATTACATAGATTTTTTTTATGTATTTAGTATTTTTGTTATCAACGATTAAAAAGTTGACTAAAAATCCTTCAACCGAAGTTGAAAAAATAATATTCAAATGTCACTTTAAATAACTGTCTTAACGCCAACTAAAAATATTATTAATTAATATTAATTAATTATTTTTATCGATATTAGTTAAATTTTTTATGAATCTTAATTAATATTGAAACAAGAAAATAAAATTTAATATTTTTGAATTACCTTATAAAAAAATAAAATTAAAATAATTCTAATTTAATATATTTAAAGGTTCTTGTGAAATTATATATCTAATGTAAAAGTTTGTATATAGTTTTCTTAACACGCATTTGAACAGTCTTCAACTTAAACCCTAGATCAATTAACAAGGTTGTTAAAATTGTTATTCAAGTAGAAAATTCATCATTTGGAACATAGTAAAACCTGACCTCTTTTCTTTCTAATATACGTTATATATATATATATATATATATATATATATATATATAATAAATTATAAATCACATTAAAGTAATAATTAGTGACTTCTAAGATTTACTCCATGCATTTTAATAAAAAAAAATATATTATTAAATAGATATAACCTAACTTAGAAGGGATGTGCCAATCCAGCATCTCTACTAAATAACCAAAGTCACAATTTAATTCTGTAAACTAAAATACAGCATGAATATCTTAGGTGAAGAGACAAACTTTATACTCCTTTTTATTTTATTTTTTTTATATAAAAGACATCACTTATTTTTTATATATAGATAAAAAAAATAGTAATATTTAAAGTATTATTAATAAATATTTTTTAAATTAGTATCTAACTAATTACCAATATTTTTTTACTGATTTTGATAATTAATTTTTTTAATAGTTAATTAGATATCAATTTAGGAACTATTTATTAAGAATATTTTAATTAAATATCAATAATTATTTTATATTTTAAAATAGTATATAATTTAGTTAATATAATAAGTAATTAATTTTTATTTTTTTAATAATTTTTTAATGTTAAAATCAATGTCTAAATGAAATAATTTTAAATATATACAAAAAGTAAATTATTTAAATTTCTAAAAAACTTATTTTTTTTTATTAAAATTATGTTTTAGTAATTATAAAAGTTTAAATATAATATACTGTAGAACTAATATTTATTAATTTCAAATTAGAATAAATAATAAAGTTTTAGTAAACTAATAACTTTTAAATAATATACAACATTCGAATATAAATATAATATTTTTAAAAATATATTAATCAATACAAATATAAAGATTGAATTGTATTAAAGTAATTTTGAAAATTATTGGATTGTATTTTAAATAATTTTAATAAAAAAGAGTTAGAACCATTTAATAAGCAAAATAACATTTTTATGAAAACAAAAAAAAAATCCAAAGATAATAAAAGAAAATAAAAAATATTATTATATTAATTTCAGTCTAACTTGTATAGTCCAACTCTATAGTAATATTTGTTTTGAACTATTATTCTATAAGAACTCTATAATAATATTTGTTTTGGACTATTATTCTATAAGAACTTTATAATAATATTTGTTTTGTACTATTATTATATAATAAGGGTTGAAACACTTTAAACTAACCCATTTTATTTCATTTATAGTAATACTTGTTAGGAAAGTGTTGTATATAGAAGGATGAAGTTTAGGCTGAGAAATTTTTTAGTAAAGTTGACCTGAGAAAGAAGGTTGAAGTCATATATCAGTTTATTTTAGGAGAGGTGTATTCATAACTATTTGGTATATTTTGTGTTTGACATCTGTATGAAGATTTGAGAATGACATGCAGGTGTAGAAACATTATCCATATAGCTGGTAAGAGGTAATAAACATCCTCAATTCAGGTGATAGAGACATGAGACAGTGGAGGAATCATGGGGATAACAATGATAAAAAGAAACATTCCAAAAGCCATTAAACTTGGGTGCAACAAATTGGTTAGATAAGCAAGGAGACCAAGGAGAAAGTGCATCACACAAAACTTAATTGTTTGATAAAAATACAAATCTTTTATATCTGACTAAGATGTAATATGGAAAGTACTGATGTGATGCAAAAAGGAGAATGAATGTAATATTTTTATACAAAGCTTGGTAATATATGAAACCCTTCCTTGATTCAAGGAAAAATATACCTTAATATGGATAAAATTTGAGTATGTACCTGAGTTTCCTAATTTTTTTTTTCTAATTTGTTCAACTATAAACAGATTTGTATGAACCTTTAAAAAAAAAAATTGTATACTTGTATATATTTTTTTCCCGATAAAAAAAAAGTCAAAATTTCAATATCTTTTTACAATTTAAGTAGTTATTTTTTCATTAGTCAAAATTAATTTGTATAATAAATGAAGGTGAATTAAATCCTTCCTAATTGTATCCCATTGGTAGTTAAAGCAACCTTTTTCTATTTAACAAGATTCTATTTCTTTATAAGAGAAGTTAAAAGTAAAATTTGTAGTAAACTTTGGTATTGAAAAAATTATACTAAACAAAATGGTGATTAATATTTTTATTACTATCACCATCGATAGTATAATTATTAGTGAAATTTGAACACTAATTTTAATTTTTTCTAGTATATAAATAGACCCCCAGAAAACACACAGCATAAGTACATAGCTTGACTATATGTAACCTATTAAGATTAAGACAATTTTGACAAAACTAAACATCACACAACCGAAATATAAGTTATATAAGTTTATTACATACCACCAAAATAAAGAGTATCCAAAGTTCAGAGTATTAATTTGGACAATACAACCAAAGCATTACTAAAGTCTTTCAACAAATGTGTGCAATTCACCAAATATATATATAGGTATTTCAACAAATGTGAAAGCATTTACTAAAAAATAATAAACCCTTGCATTTCTTAGGAGTCTTTTTAGGCTTGGTTTGGGCTTCGACTGTTATGATCTCAGATTGTCCCTCTATGCAGACACTGGTATTCAGACTCTGAGCCTCATCTACATGTTCTGATTTGTCTTCAACATAATTAGGGATAGGTTCCTCCACGCTTGTAATTGGACACTCCTCTATCTCAGGTGATATACTTGTTGAGTGATGGAGAAGTTTTTCAAGAATTTGGGTGATCTCTGAGAATTCAGGTCGTAGATTTGGGTCTTCTTCCCAACAAGACTGCATTAATGGAAGTAGAACTTCTGGAAAACCCTCCAAACTAGGCCTCATGTTCTGCACGCACCAATAACAACATAAACATACCAATGTTTAAATAATATCAGTCTCAAAATCTATGTAACGTGACACTATGTTGGTAAAGCTAAAACCTATATTTGAATCACTAAGGCTGGTATATTTTACCTTGCTATGTTTTTCGACAGTAGGCAAACATACTTTTTTTGGTTAAAAAATGATGTAAGAACATATACTTGTTGAATAAGTGCGCATTGTGGTTATTTAAACATATAAAACATTATATTCATACAACCACACCACATGTTAAAGGACTAATTTGGTAAACACAAGATTAGTATGTCTATCTGAAAATAAACATTTCTCCTATACACCATAGCATGTAACAAAGATTAAATTGAAAAGTAAAAAAAGAAAGAATGATAAGAGAATAAAGTACAAACAAATTAGCTAATTAGAACAAAGTACAACTTTATATGAGCACCTCATTTAAAAGGGATAAAAATTTATTTAAAGATGAAAACATTTATGAAACATTCTAAAGAAGACTATATTAAAAATGGAAAGGAAGAAAATTAATACTATTATCATTAAAATTAGAACTAAGAGTAACTGGTATGACTTACTTTTGCAGTAGCATATGCAGCTAACAAGTCACACCTTCCTTTAAATGGAGTTTGGTTTTTAATTATGGCCCACATAGCCATAGCAAAGCTATGAATGTCTACCCTATGGTCATAGCATTTCTTTTCTCCTTTCGAAAGTGGATCCTTGCTGAATAACTAGTGCATATAATGGAAGGATTAGACATCAAAACACATGAAGAAAATTCTAGTAAGTGGACATATATATAGTGATGATAGATACTTTTATGCAGAGACAAATATAGCAGAACATGTACCTCAGGAGCCATATATCGATATGTACCAGCCTCAGAAGTCATTTCACCAGATATCTCCTCTCTAGCTGTCTCGAAATTTGTAAGTAAAATTTGCATTTTGTCGTTGCGAAGAAGCAAATTACCTAAATAAGTCATGGATAACTTGTAAGTGAAATTACTCACCTCTTGTACTCCAAAAAAGATATATGAAAATATACAACAAAACTTATAAAAACATTCAAATCATAGTTATTAAGAATAAGAAAAAAAGATTACCAGGTTTTAAATCGCGGTGAATAATGCCATTTGCATGCAAATACTCCATAGCTTGAGAAATATCCAAAGCAAAACTTATGGATTGCTCTAAACTTAGAGTATTTGGATAAATACTCTCTAGGTATTTAGGAAGGGAACAACCTTCCAAAAGTTCAGTAATTATCATCATTCTTGGCTCAACAGAGGCGCCAATAAACTGCAAAATGAGTTTAAATTACATGATACTTGTAGCTAAATTACCTCTCACTAGTCAGTCATCTAGTTAAGCAAAAATGTGTTTAGGATTCGATCAATCTAATATCCTTATGACTAACCATACATAAGTAAATCATAAGAAGCAAATAGTATATATGAAGGTCTGTAGTATAGTGGAACAATATATATGTTTTTTTGTAGCAAAATATTTTCTGCAGCATGTTGTTTGGGATTTGACGTATACGAAGATATTTTGAGGAATGTGTTGTAAACTAAACAGGGAACAGTCAGAGTGCCTACACTTCTATCGTGTCTTTGCCTATTAGTGTTTTTGTGGTTAATGCTCCTTTATTCTTAGTGTATGTAATTAGGCCTCTGTTTGTACCAGCTGTTGGGTACTACTGGTGTCATTGATGTCATTTCTATATATACTTTGCTAATTAAAAATAAAAAGCAAACAGTTTTGGGATGGCTAATAATTAGTTAACTATTGAAAAATAAAAACAATTAAATTTGTAAGTAAATGAAAATAAAAAGCAAAAGCTGCATTTTTTTAACTTGGATAGTCTGTTACCACAATGAACTGGTGGAATAAGTCTTATCAGTAAATCTATTACTATATAAAATGGACCATTCTAACCAGAAATATGAAAAGAAATTGGGGCAACGATTATCCATCTAAATGTTTATGCTGAATTTTGTGATTCCTAAAAACTGCTGCTTTGTAGATATCTACAGTCCTATGGCAGGTGAATACATCAAACAGCAAAATTATCAACAAGGTCAAGTGCTGAGGGACTCAGCAAGAGTGGCTGCTGTGAATTTTGGGATAATGAACCTACAATACCAGATGAATGCATTCATAGTCTGTGACTTTTTAAAGTATGTAGGAGGAGAGTGCAGGGCTATGATAATATACATAACATGATTGGAAAGAATTTTTATGTCCTAGATTATAAATGAGTTGTTAGTATCCTGTTAATTGTGGTGTTATGTAATTTCTGGCCCTTGAATGTAAATAAGAAGTTTTGTTTGAACTCTTTGTAAATGGATTGGTGCACTCAAATACACGGGTGTATATATTGCTAATAAAGAAAAAGAAATTAAAATAAATGTGAGTCAAATCCAGTGTACATTTAGATAATTTGTTGTGTGTGGTGGAGTGGATGAATCTCTTCCTAATATGTGAAGTGACTTTAGTAGTGTGAAACTTATGCTATATGTGGATTGAGAAATACACTATTCAGCATAACAATGGAAAAAATCACTTAAGTCAATTCAAGTTATTAAAGTTATCAGAATTCAGAATTCAGAAATAACACTTGGGGGTGTATGTGGGTAGCAAGTGTGGGGGAGATTTGGAACAGATAAATAATATCATTTTTAATGAAAGTAGACTTGACCCAACAGAAATTTTTACTATGACACAATTGAAATCCTGATCTTGGATTACCGGAAATGAAAATGAGATCTCCTTTGTGTATTGTAATTGTTGTTTGGACCTTGTAAGCTGTTTGAAGCTATTAAAAATAAATCCAATTATACTTAAAATTACATCTTGTTAGGTCATTACAATGAGGTAACATTTTTATGGTTGGCTAGAACTATATATGATTGTTATGTTTGTGTCTTTGTACATGGTAATTTGGTTGTATGTGATATGATGTTTGCAAGTGGAAAACAACATGTGAATTTAGCATGAGGATGAAAGTTGTTATACAAGTACTGGAAAGTGAACGTGAACAAAATGACAAGGAACACAACAACATAAAAGCAAGGAAAATGCGGTTTGGCCAAATAAAGTTGTAACAATTTGTGTAAGGTATTGCATTGGTGGATCACATGGAGTTATCAAATGATAAATAGAATGTTGTAATAGATAGACTATACCATGGAGGAATTTCTTTAGTTTATGTTCTATATATGTTTGATAAAATCATTATGATAAGAAGGAATATCTTGGGGTAGTGGTAGTTATGGTAGACGTAGATATGTATTTTTGGTATGGATGATAGATGATATATAATTGATCGGAATATCTTTACAATACTCTCATTTATTAATTCTTTATTTATTGATAAAAAAATGTGAGAGGTTGGATGAGATGATTGCTGCTTAAGGTAAAATGGAAGAATGGTGAGAATGAGAATATTGATTATGAAGGCCATGCGCTATCTGTGGTGTCTAAGTGAAGGAGAAATGGTTCAAGGAGATATAAGATAGGTGAAGAGGACGATCAAAATCACGTCCACAAATAAATGAGTAAAGTGTTATGTTATTTTTACAGGGAGGTCACGTGCAATCAAGATTCACACAAATAATAAAAAGACTTGAAAAAAAATTAAAAGTTATGACTAAAGATTATGAAACATCTTCGGTTAACCTGGTCAAAAACTTATTACTTTTTTTATGTTTTAGCATCTCTTTTCCAACAACTACATAATTCTTTGTAATTAAATTTGTTTTTTATAATTTTTTTTAAAATAATTAAGGTAAAGAGTTTTTTTTTATCTTAATAAAAATCATAAATAAATATGAAACATTTACTACCTATACACATTATGATTTTTGCATAATCCAAATAAATTAGCAAAAAAAAAATATCATTCAAATTACAATCAACATATTTTTTATTCAACTTAACAAATTATATCTATTATTGTTTAGATGGACATAAACAGATAATATGGACTGAACTTAGTAACTAAAATAAATAAAAAATTATCTAAGAAAACATTCCTAACAACTGTAGCAGGAGTATTGTGACTCATGTCCTCATTAGGACAAAGAGTACATAGAAGAAGACAGCACTAAAATAAGAAAAGACATTGAAAAGTACCTTTACTATATTTTGATGTTTGATTCTGGATATCAAGTTAACTTCCCGCTGAAATTTTGCTTTACAAGCAGAACTAGCATTTGATGTTTGCATTGGAAGCACAACCTTTATAGATACAGGATTGAATTCATACCTAAACCACAAGCAAACAACAAAACCTAATGAAAAACACACGGTATTTGAAAAAAAATTGTGAATTCAAGTTAATTATGCTTATTGTGCACTTAAATTTTTATAACTCAACTTAAACATGATAAAAGACACCTACACTTTTATAGTTTTATCAGTCAATTTGGTTAGCAGGATAAAAATTTATCCTAATATTTTGCTGGCTTAAATAACATAATACTGGAGAAAAAAAACCTGACACTTAAAACTCTGCAAATTGTCACTTATCTATTGCAATAAAATAGAAAGAATATACAAGGGTTACTTCGTTTCTGCAGTATTAAACAAACGTAAATCAATGACATAAAGACTAAATGCAACAATTGAGTTATAAATGAAGTCAATCAATCTATAATAAATAAACAAGTAAATTTTATAAAAGCTAATGAGTGTGCTCTCACAAGTGCTTAAACCATATATAATTCACATAACAATCAATTATCATAAAAAAAAATTGAAGACGCATGGATGCTAAATATCCATCTCATCTCATTCTCGATACACACAAAATTTAGTGTTAACTTGCTGAACTCTAATCTGCATAAGAATTTACGACCTAATAAAATTGCTCATGATGAAAAAGCAAAACAAATTACACTTAAAAATGTAAAAGCAAAAGCACAAAAGATATAGGTGAATCTCTATGAAATTTTGAAGAAGTCCCTTATATTTCATTGCATTTAGATACAGTCCAACTCAAATGCATACAAATTAATAGTTTAAAATCCTTCATAACATACTCTAGTGGTATCAAATTATATATTTATAATTGAAATTGACTATTTTTTTTATCAGCAAAATTGACTATTTGTGATGATATGCAGTGTGTGTTATTAATAGAAGATCAAGAAGCATAACTAATAAGACACCTAACAAAAAAATTTATGGTAACTGATGAGCTATATCATACACAAAATTGGAAAAGAAACCTCGAGGAAACATAAATCCCTGATTTAAAGAGATTTTCCCTGATACAGAGTTTGCCAATGAGTACAGATAAAAATACATATAACATACATCAATGCTTTATGAATTCTACAAGTTTTACAATGTTAAATAAAATCGCAATATTATTCTTATATTTCGCAAAATTAATCAACTTAGCAAAACCAAACCATGAAAGAAGGTAAAAACCAATTAAACCAGCTAAAATGGGTTAATACCAATGGTTCCCATTGATGGGTCTTACTTAGTAGGCATGGTTTCTGACAAGAGTTGTTACCAGTATCCATTGCTCTTTCACACACCTTCATCAGGTGATGGTGAAGCTTATTGACATCTTCAGTAGCCATGGTGTTTAATCATGCTTCTGCAGATGCGTAGACCCTTCAATTTCAAGTCATCGCACATGTATAGAAAGAGAGAAGAGACGAAGAGTTTTTCCTTCATTCCTTCTTAATGAACTGGTTGAGGGATAGGGTTATGACAACAATATTTTCTAATCTATTTTAGCATTATAAAATATATTAAAACCTTTAAAACTCATTATATAAAAAGTAAGAATTACTTAATTCAATTCTTTTTATTAAACTTTGATTAATAATAAGAAATATATTTAAATTAATATCACAAAATACTATCATGTGAAGGTATTGCATTTGGAATGTTATTAATAAAGAACTTGTTTTAAAAAAGTTTTACAAATATAGGTAGGACCGACCCAGGATTCTATAGATTTAAACTATATAATCAAAAGGAACAAATTTAGGAGCAATTATATTGTTTAAGCATTAATAAATTTTACTTTAAAAAAATTAATTATTCGTCTCTTATATAGTAAGTATTAAATATTTTATACAACCTGAAATGTATTTTCTTTTTTTATTTAATACTGTCATGATAAAGATACAATATTCTTTGAATAATATATTTAATACTTTTTTATAAAGATGCAATACTCTTTAATTATAAATTTTCTTACAATATCTTTCTATGAAATACAATAAAGGGAAATTCAATTCATCCATGTTACCTCACCATGGATTATTTAAAAAAGTGAATTAAAACAACCCGTTCACTTTTTGGTAAACCAAAAAATAATCAATCTTGTTTAACTCAGTGATTTGAATAGTCTGTTCACTTGAAAATGCAAGTTAAAACTATTTTTTTAAAACAAAATATTAAAATAATTAAACATTTAAATATAAAGCTTTAAATTAATGTTTTTATTACGTTTGCAATTGTATAAGGTAATTTTTTAAAAATTTATAATAGTGATTTTTTTGAGTGAACTCTCTAACTTCATGCTAACTCTAGAGTGGATCAATTGACTTTCTAGATATTATCCAATTTCCCTGCTCTATTCTTATCTTCTACTTCCTTACATGATATACTATTTAATATGACTTATATTTGTAAAATATTAAATTTATTTACTTTTCAATAATATTTTCTCATAAGAGAATAAAAAAAGGTAATAATATTTGTAGGAAGGAAGTAATGCTATGCAACAAGATCTATTCTAAGGCAAATGTTTAATTGATAATCACATTCACCAATACAATAGAACAAATTTTTAACGATATCTATTATATATGTTATACATACTAATTTTTAGCTTAACTGCAATTTATTTATTACTAAATTAATTTATCTTAAATTAATATTTATATAAATATTAATTTAATAACTAGTTTGATTTTAAAAGTATTACGGAAAAAGAAAATTATCATCATTGAAAAGGTATATAAAAATATTTTTAAAAATATTTGAGAAAAATGAAAACGATTATATATTGATACGTCAGCATAAAAATATCACTTATGCCTAGAAATCATGAAATATAAATTTCTAATCTGCCATATTTGCAACATAAAATAAAACTGAGCTAATTAATAATAGCACCACACACATCCAAGTCAAAATCACTAGCATTAAAGCTAAAAAACAAGTGTCACAGATCAATAAATGAAAATTAAAAAGCTAATTATTCTGGGCATTTTTCAAGGAAAAAGTTGATGAAATGCGTAACGCTTGAATAAGATGGTAGGAACAATATGCAGATCAAAAAAATGAACCAAAGAACATGCAGAAACACAAACACAAACACAGAGTGCATATATCTTAGATTTTGCAATTGGAATACCCACCACCCTTTGTAGACGATTGCATTTAACCCTTCTGCGATGGGTTCATCAATTATAAGCTTACGAGTATCCACTAAGACGGTAGGATCTATCTCAAAGACAAAATCATCATCTTCTTTGGTAGCATCATCATCGTCACTTTCAGTGTAAGCGGCACCAAGCATTGATAACGAGAGATGGAGGATGAGATGAGGGTCGGAGAGAGCGACGAATCGACGCTCTTGCGCCATTGAAGCCCCTCTTGTGTTGAGTCACAGCACTGAATTGAAGAGGTAACAGCAACACCAACTTCTGATTTATAGATGAATGACGCAGAGACTATTAAGAAAAACGTGAGCAGCATATAAGGCTTTTGGAAGCATCTGCGGAAACAGCGTAATCATTTGTTTCCAAAAATTGAATACGCTGTAAATCATGATCCTCGAGTTAACTTATAACTGCCCTTTTTTAATGACTACACTTCAACTTACACGTAAAATAAGAGCAACACTGTTCATAACGCTCCATCAACTCACACGCATCTGTGCCCAATTAACCACTGCTTCTGAACTAAAACTCTGAATATGTGTTTTCTTAAATATTCCAGATTAAAGAACATCATTGGTCCTGGACTATAAATTTAATCTTCACTTGTACATATTTAAACCAAAAGAAAGTCATTAAAAAAAAAGTGAGATCCACTAAAATTTTAATCAATTTAGAGAAACTGTTGAAAAAAATTGGGTGTGTTTTCATTTTTCTCTAAATGAGTGAGATCAATCAACCTTAGTTTGTTTATTTAATTGAAAAGATGAGTTTATTTATCGACCATTTAATGAAATCAAGTTTTAAATAGTTCGTAAATAACTTCGAAGCTTATATAAATCCCCACTTGAGATGTGAAGTTTCGTTTTCCATACTCTCTTACAATAAGATTGTCTCTTGTGGAAAAAAAATATACACGTCGCACAAAAAAAAGAAGGAATCTATTGTGAAAATAAATGAATATATATTAATAATTATGTATGGTATAGTTAAAAGTAAAAGTAAGTTTATGAGAATTTTCAGCAACATTTAATTGTGATCAATTTATAGGTATAAATAATAAATATAAAATCATATTGCTTTTAAATATTTTATTAAAAACTTACCATGATATAAAATTTAATGTTGAAATAAGACAACAATCTTTTATATAAATTGAGTGAGATTATATTCAATACAAATTGAGTGAGGATTTATTCATTGTTTTTATTAGTATAATAAGCTTTTATCTAATATTTTCTTAGACTTCTTTATTAATAGGTATAGATTATTTATCTATCGTTTTTGTTAATTTATGTGATGTCAGATGATTATTGTTATTTGAAGTGTCAACTTAACTGAGAGGTCAAGTTTTATACTGTGCCTGAGAACTTTTATAAAAAAGAAAATTAATGAGAATTTTTAAGATTAAAATTTTTACTCTAACTAAAAAAATCATAAATAACAAAAGGTTTTTATGCTTCAATTAAATCACACAATCATATTCAACTAATGATTAAATTATATATTATTTTAAATACTAACAAAATATTGGTATTTAAAGTAATTTTTATGATTAATAAAAATTATAAATTAATTTTTAAAATGATATAAATTTTTATTAATAATAAAAACTACTTTAGATATCATTATCTTTTTAATTTCTAAAATAATATAATTTAGTTAATATATTGATTTATTATTTATGATTTTAAAATTAGTTTTTATTTAATAATTTTTTTTATAATCTTGTTTTGAAAAGAAGAACAAACAAGTATAGTGAATCTCCTTGCTACTAACTCACTCCCCACTTTCATTTTTCTTGTAACCTTCACATGTTAGCTCGATCAAAACATAAAAGCAAAGCCACCAAACTTGCTAATTATTTTCTCATACTTATTTATGATATGAAAACATAAGTCCTTAAATAGAGTACAGAAAAAATTAAACTCAGTTTAAATACTTCAAATATAAATACAATATTCTAAATTAATCGATTTTAGTTATGTAAACATTAAATTTGTGTTTGGATTGAGGAGGGGAAATGTGAAAATTTGCGTGCATGGATATGTAAGGAGTTGAGAGGAAAGTGTGAAGAAAGTGAGTGTGTTTTGATTGGGATGTGTTAAACTGTATTTTTGATGAAAGTTGATTGAGATTTGTGAGTGATGTGATGATTGTGAGAGTATTTTGATTTTTTTAAAGGTGAAAATATAAGATTACAAATTTATCCTTGTTTTTAAAAAAATTGAATAATCAAATATTAGGTATTTTTGTGTAGATTTGGATGAATTAAAATTATGTAAGTTATTTTCAATATCATTGAATAATTAATTTCGAAAAAAAAGAAATACGAGGTACTTGACGAAAAATAATTTACATTAAACTTACTAATATATATATAAAAATTGTACATTTTTATATAAAAATAAATAATTTAAATATTCATAAATTTAAAAATTATAAATAGAAAATAATTTTATATTAAATGTAAATAATATTATTATATTTATAATTATTATTATTATTATTATTATTATAAATAACTATATATTTTTGTATTACAATTTTATTTTATTAATTTATTTCATTTTATTAAAATATTTGTGTCAGCTAAACTTATGTAATAATTAATATATGCATAAAGGATAAAATTGGAAAAACCACGTTGGTGAGCTGACTTTCCCTGACCTTCTCTACCTTTTAGGGGAAGATGATATTTACTGTTCATAAATATATTTTCTCATTCTTTTCTGTGCAAATAACTGGTTCCAAATGAATGATATACCCCACAATTTTTGCTTGTAAATAGTACATCAAACAAACATGCCTTAAGTGTGTATCAATACTCATTATTTAATTCATAAATGATTACTATTCATTATAAGAAAATCATTAAATAGAAACTAGTTTTAAAAGAAACAAAATAATTAGTTATTATATTGAATAAATTAGATACTATTTTATAAACTAAAAAAAAATTATTTAAAGTAGAATTTATTATTAATAAAAATCATAAACTAGTTTATAAATTAGTATCAAATTAGCCACCAACTTTAGAATCTAAGTTAATTGATAGCTAAAACATGTGTAACTAACTTTTTCTATTTGGATGATATGGCGTATGAGGAATTATGCTCGTTTTCAGGATAAAATTGAGGTTTTTAGGACTATTTTGGTTATTAAAGATTTAACTTGTCTAGTGGGTAATTCGTCTAAAGCTTTAATGAAGAATGATATGTTCGATTTCAATGTGCTCAAGTTTTTTGGTATTAACACTCGTACTAGTAAAGTTCTACGTCCTCTTCCTATTAGATGGGAGTTTCCTTCATCAGGCTGGGTTAAAATTAACACTGATGGGGCTGCTAGGGGTTATCCAGGTCTTGCCGCTTGTGGAAGTATTTTTCGTGGAAGTATGGGGGAGTTTATTGGAGCTTTCTCTGCGTTTGACGTTCAGACTGCTTTGGTTGCTGAATTTTATGGAGTTATATATGTTTTGGAGGAAGTTCAAAAGTTGGGTCTTACTAATGTTTGGTTGGAATGTGATTCTGCTTTGGTTTGTGTTGCGTTTACTACTAGGACAAATGTTTGTTGAATGTTTCGTAATCGATTGAATACTTGTCTTAATTACTGTGGAAAAATTAGGTTTAGGATTACTCATGTTTTTCATGAAGGGAATGCGTGTGCTGATAAGTTGACTAATTTAGGATTTATTCATAGAGAATCTTTTCATTGGTATAATAGACTTCCATCTAGTATGTTCTTAGAATTCTTTATTAATAGGTATAGTCTACATATGTATCGTTTTTGTTAACATATGAATTTTGGTCTAGTCCCCCCATATTTTTGTATTTTTTTTCTTTTTCGTTTTTTTAATAATACTTTTTTCATGTGATGGCAGATGATTGTTGTTACTTGATGTGTCTAGCTGAGATATCAAGTAGCATAATGATGCCTAACATGAAAACTTTTTATAAAAAAAAAAAAAACATGTGACATGATTAATTTTTATTAATGTTTTTATTCATTAATTTTTGTTTGTAGTGATCATTGTAACGCTTCCATGATTTAATAAGAAATTTAGAAGATATTAATGCTATTAATTACTATACCATTTAATGAAGATATAAATTGTATTTAATAGTAAGAATAGTTGACGTGAAATTGTATTAATCATTGCCGAGGTTTTATTAAATGTAATTATATCCTTTAATTTTAAAACAAATAGTCATATTTATTGAGCTTTTAATAAAATATGCTTATTGTTCTCAGGTTTTAAATGGATATTTACCTTTCATAACCTTTTATACCTAAAACTCACTTCACTTATATTTTAATAAACACATACTCCCTTATTCAGGTGATAAAGTGGGGGCAGGTGCAGGGTTTGGTTATATTTTGTTATGGTTTTTAAATTATAAATTTATATTATTTCTATTAGATATTACATTTGTGTCTAATCTCTCCTCCATTGAGTAGAGTAGTATACCGTGTTATCCTTCTCGTCAGTCATCTATTAATTAAATATTTTTTTATAAAAAATAGAAATTATATAAAAAAAATTAATGATAGATATTATCAAGGATTTTATATTAAAAGGATATACATATTAAAAAAAATTATAATTATATAAATCTTAAAATAAATTATCAAGATAAAAATTATATAAACATTAATTAATTATATAAATGAGTAAACAATTATAGATTATTGAGATTTAAGTGAATTTAATTGATATTATACAAGTTGAACCGTTGTCGAGAGAGAATAAAGAATTGTGTGAAAAAAAAGAGTTCTTTAAATAAATGAAACTAAAAACCAAATAGAAAAAATAATAAGATAAATTTTTTAAGTTATCTAATAAATTAAAAGTTTACACTATTAAACACTCAAAATTAATAGTCAAATATTTTTGTGTAACAAAATTAATAGAGTTGTTTTAAGAGTATTTGAAAATGAATGTTATTTTATTTTATATGTGAGATTTAGTGTAGAAAGGGTGAGGTATACTCTCTCTTTATTCTCTCTCTTTCTTTCTATTGGAATTAAGGGAAAAGTGGAAAAGTTAGTTTGCATATAAAAAATGACTATTAATATTTATTTAAAAAAATTAAAAATAAATTATTTTTAAAGTAATTGATATGAAATGACAAAATATTTCATTGTACTAATAAAATGAGATATATTAAATAAGTTTAGAATAAGAAAAAATTTGTATACACCAACTAACCGTTATTTAAAGAAATAATCTTTATATAAGTATAGATGAAAAAGTTGCTTGTATTTATTTTCACACTCATGATAAGGGAATAAACAGTAAATGCATTTGTTATGCATATATAAATACTTAGTATTAAGAAAATATTTTAGTACGATTTTCGCAAACAATCTTAATTAAATGTTAAATTCATTAAAAACAACAACATATCTCTTTGTTATTACCTACAATACAAAATTGCTCTCAATTTCATTAAAATTATCACACGAATATGCTAGATAAAAAAAATAAGAATGAAATATTTGTTGAGATAAATTAGCTTTTATAAATTAAACTTAACTTTTTAAAACATAAATAAAAAATTCTATAAAATGATAATTTTATTTATATAATGATTTTCTTCTTCTATTAATAATTATGGAAAAGAGAAATCTTTAAACGAATCCTCCATCCTTACTCCTAAAGAAAAAACTTTTAACTTATAAGGTATGGGCCTAAAGCACCGAAAAGCATATTTCAATTACAATTCGCAAGGCCCAAATACACGTTAAAGGTAACACCTCTAAGTAGACTTATCTTGCACCCTTTTTCCATTCAATAATACCTTTTCCAAAATGAAAAAAAGGTCACATAGATTAGAGTATACATGTTTAGACCTAAATTTTATAACTTTACCGGGACTAAAATAATGTTTAGACCTAAAAATGTTATCTAAAATTAAATCAGAAAACCAATCAAACACGCTTATATTTTTCATAAGGTTTTTTCAGTCATTTAAATGGTAACATAAATATGGATTATTTTTAACTAGTTATTGTACACATCAATAAATTTATCATATGTATAAGATATTACAAAGTAAAATTTAAGCCTAACTCAACCCCATAAAACTGGCTCATAGGGTTGAGGTTTGCACCCACTTATATACAATGAAAGGCTATAATCTCTAGTCGATGTGAGATCTCCAACATAAGATTGGATCACAGCCTAAAAGTTATTTATAAGTTATTTATATTATGGGTACATGAATTTTGGTTGTGAATTAGGAAATTTTGAAGTTAAACTAATAAGACGGAAGCTGTGAGTAAAATACTCTATGTTTTTTTTGTAGTAAATACTACATGATTATATACAGGGATAAATATTATTTTTCTCCATAGTCATTAATATTCTTGTGATTTTGTTTTATGCCTGACAGTAAGTATTTTCTCCACTGTCAAAAAGAAGTAGAAAACCTCTTGAAATAAGCAACTTAATTTAATCCAAAATTCTAAATATTTATTTAATTTGGTAATAAGGAGCATCATTTTGAAGAAAAACTGAGAAAAAGAACACATACCAAATAAGGAATTGCTTAATCATTACATTCCGGGAAGAAAAATTGAACAGATAAGGTGAGGAAATGAAGTTCGAATTCAATGAACTGAATAGCTATGAGTAGCCCAATAGCATAAAGATCAAACGATTTTTTTTTTCTTTGACTTTGTGCTTCTTTTTTTCTCCTAAAAGGAGGAGTCCTATCATACTAGGGTAGGGTAGGTGTCACAAAACACAAAGCATTATTGAAGATAAAATCCCTATATTATTTGAATAATAACCCCTTGCTTCTAAAGCTTTGTTATGCATGATTTATTATGTGCGAGGATTGTGTGCATTTAAATAAAGTAATTTGTGATCATTTTGTAAAAATTATTTTTGAAAAGAGATAATGAAGTGTGAGTTGAGTAGAAAAAAATGGATTTGTGGGATCATGTGATAAATTACTGATTTAGTCTTATATTTAATATTTTTTTTATTTTATTTTTTTACTTTTTTATAGTTATTATTAAAAATTAATAAATGATATTTTAAAATAATTAATATTTTAAAGAAATAATTTATTTTCATTTACTCAACTAGTTTTTTAACCAAAAATATTATATTTTAGGAAATAAATCTAAGAATTTTTTTGACAAAATACTAAAACCAATTATCAATATTCATTAAATCAATAACAATATGTAAATAAAGTTTCTATTGAAATTTATTATCTTTTCATTAAAGTAAATCATTTTACTCACTTTTTCTCTAAATTAATCCTCCACAATTCACCCGTCAATCAAGAAAGTATAAGAAAAGTTATGAATAAAATAGACACATATCCTTATGAATTGTGTCCCATCATTAGATATTAACACTTTTGAAACATAATCTACATATTAACTATCGCCAAATAAACTAGTTAATCTTTTTCAACAAGATGATTATGAGTGATTCAAACTTGATCCATTTGGGGAAACATTCAATACTTACAACTAAGAACCGTAGTTGGCCTCATGATTGGAGGAATAATCCCAAAATGTTTATCCCCATTTGTGAAAAAGGCCAAGAAATAACTATGAAATACAATTGTGTAGTAAGTGCCAACACAAAGTCTTCTTGCCCATAACACCTCAATTGTCCTATCTTTGATGTGACTTTTGTATGTCCTCTTATGTACCTCATCAATATGCGTGAAATGTTACTCTCTTCGATCCTCCACAACAAAGGTGTTGAAAATTCTCTACAAAAAAAAATGGTTCTCCAACAACATATATCGATGCAACATTTTGTCAAATTACGACTACCTAAGTTGGATCCTCACGCTTTTCATTATCAACTAATGGGCGTGTGTACGTGTCAACCTAAGACTGATACTTGTGTTGTAAAGCTAGGATAACATTCATTGAGGTCACACTCAAGGTATTTAAGCTTTCTAATATGATAGATCGACGATTTCCCGAGTTGGTTCTTGCAAGTTTTTGAAAAAGATATGTTTGTGCATTTTGGTCTCTTGGAACATATACCAAAGAAAAATCTTTGAATACGATGATTAACCCTTCACCATTTTCAAACATCTTGACATGAATGAATATTTTGTTTGAAATTTTCCTATTGCTTGCTATGTGGCTAATTGTGAGTCACTCCCAACTCCTGAGCCATTTTCAATTCTATGATCAAAGTCTTATACTTTGTCTTATTATTGCTAGCCTTGAAAGCAAAATGCAAAGACTTTTCAATTAAAACTCTATATGCTCCATTGATCAAATTGTAGGAGAGGTTTTAATTATGCCATTAAATTAAAGAAATGTTCTGCTTTGACTGGGGCTCTCGGTTCAAAAGTGAAATTTTATTATGATAATTCGATCTTCCATTTGATCATTCTTTTGGGCAAGTCTATTCTTTGTAACCCCTATTTTACGAGGATTTTTTTTTAATTATTATATTGAAGCTTTAAAAATAACACCTCAAGCATAAAAAAAGGTTAAATGGATCACCAATGTTGTTTACTCTATCTTTTGATACGTAAGTTTCGATATGTACAATACCATACTGAAAAAGTATATAGATTTGTGTTTGCCTGACACTTCTTGGATAATGATTGAATAAATTCATGGATCTATTATTAAATGTATATAGGAAGCTCTCTAGGGGCCATTATTAGAATCATGGGTGAGAAAATGCCTGAAGGCTTTCTCACATTCATCAGTCCACACAAATATTTGTTCTTCTTAAAATAATGAAAATATAGGAAACCCTTATCCTCCACCATTAAAAGTAACCTAGACAACGATGACAGATACCTAATCAATTGTTGTACCTCCTTTACACTTATCAGACACCTCATGCTTATGATCCTTGAACATTTATCCAGATTTGCCTCTCAACAATTTCCATACTCTTACCTGTTATGCACATTTTTCTAGGTTTAACATCAAATAATATTTGTCAATTGTTCTGAACAACTTGTCTAAGTCTTTCGCGCGCACACATATATATAATCATGTCCTGTATCATATAATTTTTAATTTAACCATATTTTTGTGTTTGTATTTGTATCCGTGTTTATTCTTCATAAGATAGCTATCACTGAAAATGGAGAAATACTACCACTCTCGTGCTATGTTGGCTAAAAAAACAAAAAATACTACCTAGAATTTGTTCCTCTTGAAACCAAATTCTAGTGGGATAAATGAAAATTTCAAACCAAAATTAAGGTAATTTATAGTTTCTAATTTAATTGTAAGAAATTGTTTTCGTCTTATTAAAAAAACATGCTGGTCGAGGGAAATTTTCTATATGATAATTGCATATATGCCATTTCCAAATCATAGTTAGACATGTACACAATATCTTGCAAGCTACCGGATGAAACAATTTACATGAGATAAGTGAAATTATTTTTACAAAATGATAATTCAAATTATGTACAAAATGATTATTCAAACTATTGACAAAATGGTAATATTAAGGTTGTTGAGGTTGACATTAGAAATTAATCCACTCCATTCCACTGATGTAATGAGTCTCCGGAATGTAAAAGACATCTGCATAATCATAGTCTTCCTCCCTAAACTCTCCAAGAAATGGTGGGTTCACAGCTTCCAGTAAGTGTTTGGTTGAAGCTCTTTCACCACGCTCTTGCAGCTGCTGAATCTCCTTCTTTGCTTCCAAAAGCTGCTCCTCCAGATTCAACACCTATATTTGAATTATCACATTACTTTTCTTATCTTGTTGTGATGTCCTGATATGGAAAAGCTTAATTTCCTACCAACATCATAGTTGGATCATATTCCATAAAGTTTTTGTTTTGTTTTTTTCATCAAGATGCAGTGTATTTGAGCACGTCACGTGGCTCTTATAAGTGCGCATTAAGCATTGCCCAATCTCAGCTCACAAAATATTGTACGTACTTAATCCAAGGCCGAAAGACAGTGGCTTTTATTGTACACTAAGGATGCCTTTTGGTGTTTCATGTCAAATCATTTCTCAATGTCTTCTTCTAAAATACTCTCCATTTAATTTCTTTAGAGCAGTGTTTTTCAATATAATTTTAGACAAGATTTTATTTTATTTTCTGGAATTAATACTTTTAATAAAAATATGTGATTGTTTTTGTGCGAGGATTGGGACCTAGAGAACTATTAAGAAGATTTTTCTATCTCCTTCTATCATTTAACTCCCTTCCTTCCTGGTTTTAACTCTCAGTTTTCTCATAATCCAGTCTCCGAGGTATCTGCAGAAGGCACTCTGATACTCAAGTCAGTAAAAACGTTCGGTACGTGGTTCTCGTAACACTGTATATGATGACGTACCCGATTCTTGGAATATGTGTTATTTATATTACCTTTGGTGGACTTTTCTTATTGGACCAGGTAAAGAAGTTGGACTGTGATTAGGGCTGCATTACCTAGCTTCTAATCACGAATTAACTTCGTTAACCTTAATTGAACGTAATTGGACTTGAACTAATGTGGGTCTTAATTAACTTTGATCGATTCATGATGAATACGGAGAAGAGTCTTACAATTCATACAATGATAAATAAAAATGATTATATACTCCTATTATTTGAACTCTTTAACTTATGCTATGATCTATGGTAATGAAAAGCTATATAGTAATGTTACTTACCCGAGTCTGAAGGTGGCATTTCTGGAGAATGGTGGTTTCATGAAGATTCTTAAGATTGGAGTACTCTTCCTCCAACTTTTTAGTCTTCCAACGAAAGCGTCGATTTTGAAACCATACCGCAACTTGTCGAGGGTCCATACCAAGCTCAAATGCGAGTTGGTCCTTCCTTTCAGATTGAAGTTTATGTTGAATGCAGAAATTTTTCTCAAGAAGATTAACTTGCTCAGCACTGAGCTTTCTCTTCTTGGTGGAGCCCATAACTCCATTTTTGTTTCTCTTGCGTCTTGGCTTGGCTTCGTGTACAAATCAATTCAAATAAAAAGAGTGTCGAATATGATATAATGAATATATATATATATATATAGTAGAAAAATGTGAAGCGTTGTAATATGAATGAATAGAGACCTTGTTGAGGAGTTAGTTGAGTGAATGCAGCAGGATATTGGTGAGAGAAGAGCCTCATATGGGCTTCAACAGCTCGATGATTCATGATCTCAAAGATGAGTGAGAGATCTTCTTCTTCAAAGACTTAAATGTCTACTGAGACACAACAAACAATCCAAGATAACCTTCTATTTATAACCAAATCAAGACCACCTTCTTCCAAATTGCTCTCAAGTTCAGTTAAAATTGCAAGTCGGTGCCATTGCAGCTTTTTTTTCTTATTTATTATTGAATTCTAAAAATTTGTATTTGTACAATTTCTTGTATAACTAAAATAAAAAGTAAATAATAGGAAAAGATGGCTCGTGTAAAAGAGACAAATTAACTGTGAACAAAAATATGGTATGTACATTATCATTCTTTAATTTCAATTATCACAGAAAAGGACAACAGAAAATGACAAGCATAGATTGTTTGAATTGAGAGGGAGAGTTAAAAATATATAAAAGAGTGAGAATTATTTTGATTTATGTGATAAAAAGAAATAAATCATAATATTTTTCATTTAATTTTAATAAAAATGAATATAAATTAAGAACGATAGATAATTATTAATTGTGAATTAATTAGTTTATAAAATTAAAATAATATTTAAGTTTATTTGGTTAATAACGTTTCATGAACTTAAAGAATAATTAAATTTTTAATATAATTTTATATATGAATTTAATTTATTTTATTAGTAAAATAATTAAAATCATTAATATAAAATTAATATTTAATTTATTTATAACATGAAAATTTCATGTAATAAAAAGTTGTTGAATTTTTTTATCACCGTGTTTTGGTTTGGATGAGACGAGGAATACAAGAAGAAAAAATATTTTTAAAATATTGAAATTTATAGAAACGGTTAATATTTATAAGATGAAAATTTCAAGTAATAAAAAGTTATTCATTTTTTTTATTACGTGTTTTGGTTCGGATGAGACGAAGAATAAAAGAAGAAAAATATATTAAAAACTGAGATTGTTTGAATTGAAAGAAAATAAAAAAAAAATTAAATGATATAAGTGAAAAGTTTAAGTTGATTTGATTAATTTAATAAATTAAATTTTTTCATTGGTTATTTTTATTTTTTTTCTCCATAAAGAATAATTGGCTATTTTTATTATTATAGTATAAAGTATATACTAATAAAATATTTACATTATATTTATTAAAATATTTTTTTACTGTAATGAATGTAAAGGTTCAAAATTATTATAAATATCATTTATTATAATTTCAATATTGATTATACTATAAATATTGTATTGTTGGATTATGCTGAAAACATATTCGTATTTCTGGGTAAATCCTAGCTACAAAACATAAAAAATTTAATGATAAACATCCTACGTAGTTTTACTTTTATTTTTCACACTTTCTTCTCTTTTTAATATTTATATATATAATTAGAGAGGCAAGAGGCATTGCAGTGTGTTGGACAGTAGGAGGCACCAAAGTACCAATAAATAATTATGAATCTCACTCAACTTGTTTCCTTGTGATTTAATAATTTTGAAAAGGAATGAAGAGAACATGGATAAATATTGCAAGATAAACTAATCGATAATGCTGGGCGTGTTTGTATGGAAGTGGTAACAATATCTCTGTTCTTTCTCAAATAAGTAATTCATAAAGAAAGATATTATCATGTATAATGCAACAAAACCACCCATAACCATATTTCTTTTTTTTACATGTGTCATGGTGTTGGGATCCCAATGATAAACAACCAAGTGCAATTAGCCTTTGGGTTTTTTATATTTAAGAATTTGTATGCATATAATTTCTTTAAACAACTAAGAGAATGGGACAAAGATAAAAAAAAAAAAAAAAAAAAATATATAAAAAAATGTTAGAAGAAAAAAAAAAAAAAAAAATTAAAAAAAAAAAAAAAAAAAAAAAAAAAAAGAAAAAGAAAAAAAGAAAAAAAAAAAAAAAAAAAAAACTTTGTAGTATATTGTTGGGAGACGAAGAAAAATAAGTGTTTTAAGGTATATATTACTACAAGAAAATTATGAAATAAAAATTAATTTTTAGAGATAAAAAAAATAATTAGTTGTTATAGTGACTAAATTATATATTATTTTAGAGATTACAAAATTTTGGTTTCTAAATTAGTTTATATTATTGTTAAATGGTTTCTAAATTGATATTTAATCAGCAACCAAAGTTTTTTCTATCAATTATTTAGATTCTAAATTTGGTAGCAAAAACTTTGGTGGCTAATTAAACACCAATTTAGAAACCATTTAACAATAATATAAACTAATTTAAAAACCAAAATTTTGTAGTCTCTAAAATTATATCTAATTTAGTCACTGTAGCAACTAAATATTTTTTATATTTAAAAATTAATTTCTATTTCACGATTTTTTTTGTAGTGTATATTATACAAAATAAAGTAAAAAGAATTTTTTTTAGAAGGATTTTCTTTTAAAGCTTTTCAAATTTTTAGAGAAGGTAATTCGAGTATTGATAAGTTTATTAACTTAAATTTTTTTTATAGACATAATTTTCTATTGTACAATATAATAGACTACCTTATAGTTGAATTTTAGATTTTTTTTCATATAGATTATTTATGTTTTGTTTTATTTAATTGTTATTTTTTTATATAAATTTTAGCTCAATTTTATATACTTATTTTTATATTTTTTCTTTTTTTTTATATAATGACAAATAATTATTGAAACTGCATTATTATCAGTTTAGCTAATGTGAGGTTTTGTAGTGATACATAGCATGAAATTTTTTAAGAAAAAAAGTAATAAAGAATTGGAGACATAAGAAAATGAGAAGATGATGGGAAAGTAGTTAATTAAGAAAGAAGTAAAGAAAATAAAAGGGAGAGATGGTGGATCCAACACAAAGTTTATTCTCCTCAACGCATTTGGAAAGAAAGCAGAAGAGGGTAGAGAGCTTTGTTTTTTGTGTTCCAGACCTTTATTTCAGCAAACGCAACATGGACAACATGTGCTAGACTACTACCAGACAAGTGCCAACACGTGATAAAGCTAAGGTTGTCTTTTTTATGTTCAGATATAACCATAATAACAATAATAATAATAATTTCGTGTTCTTTTAAGAGATCTAGTTATTTACTTAACTTTTTCAGTGTTCTTTTTGTCTACGGTGGAAAGATAATTTTTTTTCTTCCATTTTCTTATATCGGTTAGCTTGAAATTTTCTGAATTTTGTTTTCATTTTATTTTCGTTTTCAAGGAAAGTTTATACACTTTTCTCTGGTCTTGAACCTAATTTTGTGGAGAAAGTTTATTATTGTTGACTTAGGGAACTACTACGTATTCCTTCAACTGGGAAGGTACGTCAGGTTACAACTCAAGTAATAAATAAATTAAAATTAAAAGTTAATATGTAAGTAAATAATAAAAATAAAATTATAACCTTTAATTTGAAATGGTAGTATATTATAGAGGATGGAGTGATAATATGCATAAAGTTTCACGTATTGGAAAACTTTACCAGTATTACAATAATGGAGCTTGCGCACTTACCTGTTTAATATTTGTAAACAAAGATACAACAAAAAGATTATGTTATATTATAAAGATAATAACAAAATCTACAATACAATTTCCACGGAACTAATAATAATAATAATAATAAATCTCATAAAAGATTAACGACCTGAAAGAAATAAAATTATCATCATTATATAAGTAAAATAAAAAACTTAAAAATACACAGATTACACATATTCTTTAATACTATAATTTTATATAATAACTTCGTCACTCCATTGAAAAAATTAATAGACACAGATTACACATTCTTTATTATTATAACTTTTGGATTTTTTAAATTTTAGAAACATCCTTAAGTTCAATATTAATTACTTAACTTCCAAGTTTTATTCCAAAAGGTTATTTTGTTAGTTTGACTTGATTTTTTCGTGACAATTTTACAATATATCATTACATTGTAGTGATATTTTTCTGTATTTTCTGAGGATTTTTACATATGTGAAAATACCGTTTTGTTTCTAGATTAAAATTAGTGAACTATATTCAAATATAAAATTAGCAATTCCTTCAAATCTAATTTATCTAAAAGATTTATGGTTAAAAAAAGTAATCATGAAATTAATATGATTAGGTTATAATTACAACTAATGTATTTTAACTTAAAAAATATATTTTCTTCCAATCTAACCTGGTATTATATCTAAATATACTTCTAGTCTTTATACTTTCACCAAAAAGTTCAATTTTACTTCTTCTTAACGTTTAGTTGTACATTTAATCTTTCCAATTTCTAAAATTATTATTTTTAGTTCATTAATCTATATCTAATAATGTTAACATACTTATCAAGATAACAAGTGATAAAACTTGTTAAACATTATTATTAATATATTATGTGAATATTGGCAGACACCTGATATTTTAGCTAGCAATTTGATAACAAATTAATAATATATCAAAATTATTTAGTTTTAAGAATTAAAAGATTAAATTTATAATTAAATTTTTATAAACATCAACATTGCATATTTATAAAACTACAAGAGGGGATTTAAACCTAAACTTTATTACCACAACTCCTTCATGGTCCAAAGACACCAAAGTGCAACCAATCTTCAAATTTTCATTGTCTCAATTTTTTGTCTTAAGAAAAAGGATAAATACTTGGGTATTTTTTTCATAAATACTTACAAAAAAATGGTTAAAAAATGGTATAAGGTGTGGCCACAATCTAGTCAACCTTTTATAGAATATTTGAAATTGTGAATGCTGGACAAGAAATGAAAACATGTCTCCTTTGTCGGTTCTCCTTTGTGTAAGTGTTCTCAATGACTATCCTAACATGTTGTGATGTGGGTGAACTACTTACTAGCTTAAAGCTATAGCTAGATAGTGGAATTGAACTGAACTTGCGAGAAATGTGGAAAGTTCTCATATTCTCTTCTTTTTCAATATCCATAATAACCTTTTTTCATAATCCACTTTTTGAGGTTCTAATTAAGTTCTTATAAATTCTTCGAATAATGCAAGGATCCAATTAGCTTATCTTTCAAGTTCCCCACTGTGTGTAGTTTTTGGAGGCTTGTTAGTACTACTCTATTCATCACCTTTCTATCCATTAGCCCAAAGAATATGTCCCTCAAAACAATGAATAAAACAAAATGCTCTTTAAAGTACTCAATTTCAGAGCTTTGCAATGTTTCTTGAGAGATTTTTCTTGTGTTCTTAGTATTCAATTTTAAATATTTCATCTATTAATATAAATTTCCAAACTTTACATGGGCTGCTTTACTATTTTTTACCAAGGTTAAATGTCTTTAATTTCAATAAAACTATTTTCTTTTTATTTTGGTTCTTATATTTTTTATTCTTATAAAATTTAAAAAAAAATCCTGTTTCTACAAAAAATAGTGAATCTTTCTTTTTTTCACTATAAAAAATGAATCCATCTAAAATAGAAATAAATATTTTCATCCTTAAAATTTATTTGAAAATAGATAAATAATATTTATTTTAAGGATTTAAAAAAGAATTTGGGCATTATATATTATTTGATATTATGATATAGACACTAACATACATGTTACTTGGGACAATTATTTAACTTTTTGCTTAACACATTAGCAATTAACGGGTCTCACATTATTAAGGTCAAAGCAAAAAAATTATTTTTTTTATTGATAAAAATAATATATTTTATAAAACTAAAATTTGAAATTATTAAGCTAAAAATAGACACACAATGCTCTTTATAGTCTTAATTTTTTTTGCTTAAATTTGAATTTTTTTTCACAGAGACTCGGTCTATTTTAAAAAATTAACCATTGTCCTAAAGACATGATTAAAAAGTGTTACTTTTAGACAAAATAATAGTAAAATTAATTTGAAATGGGGGCCTTTCTTGATTAAAATCTAATAAAAAGTATAAAGTTAGAGAGAGTGGTGAAGTAATAAATTTAAAATTTGAAACAAATTTAAGCAACAATGAAAATGTGTTGCAAAAAGTGTTTTATGAATAAAGAAAATAGTGTTTTGTAATATAAAGTAAAAAGTTTTGGACAGGGAATTGAGAGGCAGAGAGTGTGGTAATGGCTATATAGGTGAAATCTAAAGATATGTCTCTCGTGAAGTTGCATTCACAACTTATTCTATCCAAAAGTCCCCACGCGTAAGCTTCTTATTGATTCATACCCTATTGCGTGTTCATCTGTGAGAACCCTTCAACTTTTGAAATAGTATATTTTATATTGTTATAACTTTTGTAGGTTGAGGTATCTCTAGTTCTAAAGATATTATTTGGTTAACTACAAGGTCATTAATGGTAGTGGTATGTCTTCCAAAGTACGTTAAGTAGCATCGTTAGATTAATCATTATATTGTATAAGAATTTTTAAACTTTGTAACGATATTGTTCTTAAAAAAATATTTTGATAATAGATTAAGATAAAAATATGTATTTATACTTATCTTGATCCCAATTATTAAATGATGTGAAATTATATTGAAGATATTGAAAAGTATGATTTTTAAAACTAATCATTCAAAGACTGAGGAGGATGATTTCATTTTTTTTTTTTTTCTTTCTTTTCGTAACATACTAGAATGATCTCTTGGTGTGTACAAAGATTATTAAAAAATTCTATTTTGTGTGAAATTAAGGACATGTGTTAGGTTAGTATCGGATTGAATGTTATATTATCCAAAAAGAACTAACTTTACATAGTTGTTATGCACAATAAAAATATATATATAATTACCACTAACTTTTAGAATAAAATTATACAACATAAATGTTAACAAAAAACAATTTTATTAATACTCGGATAAAAACTAAAATACCATTGCTAGAATATACCCATATGTTTAGATCATGCTTTCTCAAAATAAAATATTCTTTTAATCACTTTGATATTTTTTATGAAAATATAAAAAATACTTAGATCAATTACTTGAGATTTTACAAATGAGATTATTTTTTTTCTAAAGATTTTAATGTTTAGTAAAAGAAAATGTTTATTAAAAATCGTTATATATTATAAAGTTCAGTTTAAAATTAATATAATTTTTTAATATATAAAAATACTATCATTTACTATGCATTAAGTCTCACATCTTTATGAATGTTGAAGTTATAGAAATTATTGAACTCATATTTAAATTTAATATAACAAGTTTAACTAAATTTTGGCAAATAAAAAAATAAACATAAACAATTGGTGGAGAACATATGCAAGGAGTCAAAGGTAGAATGATAATAAGTTTTGTTTGTTCTTTTGTATATTAATTAATAAATATCTGAATAAATAAGAAATATATTACATTATACGGTTTTCTATAAGTTGATTTTCAACTCTCAAATCATCAATGAAATCAAACGGTATGGTTTGGGGAAAAAATAAAATCAAACATGATTCGATAAATTTTGATTTTTCATAATTTATAATTTTCCACTTAAAGTTTAAATTGATTTCATTTATTTTGAAATACTTTAACTCTACCTCTCACTTTTTCTATATATAATACAAACATTTATTAAATTTAAATACTTATTATTACAAAGTCAACTTTAAACCTAACTCAATCTCAATCAATTTCATAAAACCGGTTCATGAGATGAGATTTGCAACCACTTATATATAATGAAATATTTTCATCTCTAGTCGATGTGGCATCTCCTTCATCTCTAGTTGATGTGTGGAATCTCAAACGCACCCTCTCACGTCGAGAGTAACAACTTATGCGTGTGACAACATATTATGGGTGGTCCGATAAGAGTCCGATAGCGGGTGACACAATAGACTCAACAAACACTCGCTATGATAGGCTTTAAATGGTTCTGATACCATTTTACAAAGTGGATTAACCTTAACTCAACCCATAAAACCGACTCATGAGATGAGATTTGCACCCACTATACAATGAAATATTCTCATCTCTAGTCGATGTGAGATCTCCAAGACTGCAACACTTATTTTATTTTTTTTTTTTATGATAAAAGTATTTTATTTTATTTATTAATAATTAAAAAAATAAATTTTTTTATCCCGTGCGTAATGTTAATAGTAAAGTAACAAAGTCAAGTGTTTTTGTCCAAGAAAAAAATAAACAAAAAACAATAGCATGAATCCCATCATTATATAAAATTATTTCTTTTCTTTTTTACTCCTGTCAATTATATATATATATATATATATATATATATATATATATATATATAAACCCTAAACTAAACAATAATAATTTAGAAATTAAAGAAAAGTGAAAAATAAAATAAAAAAATATTTAGTTGAAAATTAATAAAAATAGTGGGTAAATAAAAATGAAATAAAAAATTCACTCACTTTTTAAATCTTTCCCTTTTTTTATCATTACAAACAAATCCAATTAAATTCATCACTTATATTTTGAGTCTCTCCCTCCCATCAAAGACACAGTTAGACATGTTCTGCCTATGCAATGAATATTGCTTTTTTTAAGCAAGAAAACAAAAGAAAAAATATATTATAACAAGTGTATATATATCAAAATAAAGTACACAACTATTATGCGCAAGAAACAATGTTTAACAAGTATCATATTTTTATTTATTTTTTATGCTTGAACATGCCCCAATGTTCTTTGTTAAACGTTTAATCCAAACTATTAAGTCTCAGTTAAATTTTGGTGGCCATGCGTGTAAATTTTAGTTAGTTACTAATTAGAAATTAATCTGACATATAGGATTTTTGAATTAATCATTAGTTATTATCCGCAATTACTATACATTTGATAAGAAAACAATCACTATATTCTAAAGCATTCAGGGTTAGAAAATCACTACATAAAAAAAAATTTAACTATTAAAAATAATTAATTATTATACTTATTAAATTTTTATATTATTTTAAAATTTAAATAATTGGTAGCTAAAACTTAGGTAGATAGCTAATTAGATATCAATATAGAAATTATTTATCAATCATATAAACTAATTTAAATACCAATAATTTTAGTAATTTTTAAAATGATATATAATTTAATTAATATAAAAATTAATTATTTTTTATTTTAAAATTAAATTTTATTTAATAATTTTCTTGTAGTAGTGATTATATTTCATTTTAGAATTGAATGGATAAATACTGCTAGTAGGCATTGTAATTGCAATTATTAAATATATACGTAGTAATGAATTAATACTTGTGTTATAACCTTGTATTTGTACATTTTCTTAGGGTTGAGCTGCGATGATGATCAATAAGGTTCTAACTTATGTTAGATATTAATGAGATTTTCTTTTTCTTAATTCTTGATTTTTTAGGTATGCATGCCTTCTTATTCTATTATCAGTCACATATTTGCATTTGTTATGCAAAGTATTGTGATGAGAGTAAGTTAGCATGATGCTTAAAATATTTTGAAAGAGTCAGTAGTAATTAAAGGCAATAGTTATAAAAGAGGTAATACATGTGTTATGGGTTAATCTTGTATTTTATATACCTTTCCTTTTGGGTTTTGATTGTAATATGATGAACAATAATGTTTTAATCCGTGTTTTAGGCAGACATATCTCCTTAGTTGGATGTTAAGTGTTATCTACCTGGTGTCTATAAGATAAGCTTCCCCTGGACAATTTCTTGAAACATTTAAGATATTCCAACATGAATGAATAAAGTTGAAATGGAAAGCAGAATTTGGATTCGCGTATAAACGAGGCTGCATTTTTTTTGAATTTGGATTCGTATATGAAAATTTACCTATTATGGTGAAAGTTCCTTTTTCTGTTCTTCACAGACCGGGTACAATGCACCACATGAAGAAAGCTAGAAAGTGAGGGAGGAGAATATATATGTCAAGGGAGTCAAAAGGAGCACTGATTAGAATGGATTTTAGTATACATCTTCCTCAACCCAAAAGCCAATTCTTTTCACTTTATTTTTTTTCATTTCTAAGAGGTAAAAGCTAGGAACCAAACAGCGTTATTTTAAGCGAAATAGTTAAGAGCTCGGAAAACATGATATGCATATTTCATTAAGTTTGCTAATAGATAAAGATATATATATATATATATATATATATATATATATATATATAAATTAATAGTTGATTGGGTTTCCTGGCATACACCAATTCTTGGGTTGGAAGGAGTTAAACAATAATGTTAATATTGAGATGAATTAGTTTGAGGACGAAGCAAAACTATGATTTGAGTAGTCTTAACTACAATCCAACATAGAGATCCTACTACTTTTTGGTGAATAGTCTATTTTGTATATGAAGTTACTCTATTATATATATATATTGCCAACAATATCTAAGTAAATTAGTTGTCACAGTAGCTAAATTAAAGAGTATTTGTAGTGATTAAAAAAAATTTGGTTTTTAAATTAGTTTCTATTATTGTTAAATAGTTTCTAAAGTGGTATCTAATTAGTTACCGAAGTTTTAACTACCAATTATTTAGATTTTAAATTTGGTAGCAAAAACTTTGATAACTAATTAGATATCAATTTCAAAACCATTTAACAATAATGTAAACTAATTTAGAAACCAATTTTTTTTATCTCTAAAATTATCTCTAATTTAGTCATTATAGTAACTAATTATTTTTCATCTCTAAAATTAGTTTCTATTTAATGATTTTCTTGTAGTGGTAATTTAGATGTTGTTGCTAGGTGATAGGGTGTTACCTTTTGCTATATGGTTTACTTTTCAAAATTATACACAAATCATAATTTTTTTGATGTAATAGGGTTGAAACATCTCTAAAATACTCTATACTTATTTTTATTTTTACTAATAAAAAAAATTAACAAATGACTAATAATATTTTAAAGACATTTTTGAGTCCATGACAGACATCATTTTCAATTGAAAAGTAAATGTTTTGGCAATTTATCCATTTAAGGGGGAAAGCTATTGTTAGGTATAGTAGAAATAGAGATGGTTAATTGAAGGAAAATAAGATAAGGTGAGAATTGAGGAGCGAAGATATGTATACCTCTTATAGTTGAATGGAGTTAAATGTATTAAAGTAAAGATAAAAGTAGTGGTAGAATCAGGGTGAATAATAAGACAAAGGAGTTATTGGAGTGAAGTTATTTATGCCTCCAACGGAGGTTCTTCCGTGCTTACTTTAAATTTCTTAGAATGGAAACCAAAGAAGATGCGCGTGCCACACATCAGATTCCTTGTATTATATGATTTTGGTTTTACTTGTTTCTCACTCTATCCTTAACTTTGAGTAAACTAAATCAATCAAGTAAACAAATTAAACAAAAACTCATGTTTATCCCCATACCTCCTTCACTTGTTTCCAATCTTCCAACTTTCATTTACTTCAGATATTCACTCACACACCACCACAACTCAAATTAAGTGCACTTCCTTTCATTATTGTTTAATCATATACATGAAATGTCTAAATCTAATCACAAAATTGAACCTTTCATTCTCTCATAATTTTATAATCAAATTGAGGCACTAGACGATAACAAAAATCAAAACCAAAGATAGTTCTCAGCGTTTACCGTCTGCGTCCATCGTCTTCTCACAGCGTCTATCTTCTTCCCTCGTCTTTTCACTGAATCAAACATAGTTTTTTCAGTTTTTGGTTTTCCTTTTTCTGTTCTATAAAACCTATCTTCTCAGGTTTTGTAGCTTTTTTTTTTTCACGTCAATGAAAGATATTCTTTTGTTTTCTCTTCTCTCTCAGTCTTTCTTTCTTAAAGCTTTTCTTACAATTTTTTCTTTTATTTATACTATTTTGTGAAGCTTATTGTCTTGAGAAACTTCCAAGACATCCATTTTTCTTCGACAATTATTTTCTTAAGACATCCATTTATTTGGATTTGTGGAATAAGATACAATGGAGCTAAATGGAATGGTCTTTTCTATTGTTTTAAAACCTGCAAAGGGATTTGGATATATATTGTCTAACTAAATGGACCTCTTCACATCATTCATCTAATCTTTTAATTTTTGTATTTTTCTCGATTAGGGAGTATGTGATGGAGTCCAATGCTAATTAGCAGTATAAGAAAAGTATATTAATTAGGGTGTAAACGATGCTGATAAATTAGACAAGTATATTAATTTGAAAAGGTTTAATAGTTCTATTGCAAGAAAGAAATTCTGTCTAACCTTTCAAATAAACTTCTTCTATACAAGTTCAAATTAGATTCAATCACCAACTAATGAAGATTTATAGTCAAACGCTCAATGTGATAAAGTTATACAGCAAAAAACTTAACACTATTATCTAAGGTCACTTGCTTTGCAATTAAAGAATGATTGGTAATTGTTTATAATTAATTACCAAAAGTCTTTGCAACACAATGTATTGCATCATTTTATATATTTAACACAATAAATTAGTAGAATTGCACCACTCATATAAATTTCTCATCTATTCAACATTAATTAATGAATTTCTCTCTAACAAAAAAATTAGGATTGTTAGGATTTTATAATTCTAAAAAATTTAAATTCTAAGAATATTAATTTCTTTAATTAAAAATCTTTTATTTTCATTTTTTATTATTTGAATAAAGAAATTAAATTAAATTTCTTCAGTTTCAAAATACTTTTGATAGAATAATTAAATTTCATCATTTAAAATATCTTACTTTCTGTTGAACATTGATGAATTGTTATTAATATTTATTACGTTGAACAATTATGATGTTATTTAATATTAAAATTTTCATGGTAGTTTTAATGATATTTAGATAATGATATTGTTTTGAATGTAATTTTTTTAACATTTAATTTATATTATGCATAATCAAATTTTGGTTCCATTATCTTTACTGGAGAAGTAAGAGCATTACTTTATATATATATATAAATTTAAAAATCATAAATAATATAAAAATTATCTAAAATTATATTTTATATTTTATTTATTTGAATTATAAATTATTTTATTTTTTTATTTATAATTAAAAATTTAAATTATTTTAATTAAATAAAATGTGCACAAAATTAATTATCATTTATTTCTTATATACAAGGGTAAATTTGTAATCTTACAATTTACACAATTAAAAATAATTCAAATATCCTTACAATCATCAGATCACTCACATATTTCAATAAACTTTTCTCACACATCTTCTCTAACATATCTCAATCCAAACACCATCAACTTTCTTTACACTTTTTTCACAAATCTTCACACTTTCATTCCCTCACACCCTCAACTTTCCACTTCCCTACACCATCAACTTTCCACTTCCCCACACCCTCTAATCCAAATATAGCATAACATATCTCAATCTAAACAATCTCAACTTTCTTCACACTTTCTTCTTAAATCTTCATATTTTTACTCCCTCACACCCTCAAATTTCTACTCCTCAATCCAAACATAGCATAAATGTCGTCAAACAGTTACAAGATGGCATAATGAACGAAATTCACAACAATCATCTTAAAGCACCTTAACTAAGCTTTACTAACAAAAATAGCCTAGTTCCTGGTAACGAATCTTAACTCACACCAATTACACTAGTAAAGCAAGTACAAAAAACAAATTCCGTAGGAGTTCGAGGTTGGTACTTGCAAAAAATCTAAACTGTTAAGAAAACTTGATCACTTTGTTTTTCTATTATAGGAGGAACATCAAATTAAGGAAAAGTGGAATTCAAATAGATTCGGAGGTTTAACTCAAGTTATAAGACAAGAGTAAGGCACGATAAGAATAACAAGATACACCATTCCATCCTAAATCAAACAATAGGAAAAAACCTTAATCCTAGGAATGAGACAATCTAAAGATAAAGACAATCGTGAACGATCAAAGCGTGAGTGAGTGAAAAGAAAATTATCAATTCTCTCATTATGCAAAAGAATTATCTATCATTTTAGCTGTTTATAATCCTTTATAGAATTACAAAAATTTAAAATTGACCTTTATCCCAACCTACTAACCCCTTCTTTAATTATAACTGAAAATCTTACATCAACAAATAGACTAGAAATATGATTAAATTATAATATATACATATATAAATATAAATATATATAAATACATAACTAAATTAATATATATATATATATATATATAACCTCATTTAAAGTAAAATTGAGTTTGAATTACATTCCACTTTATTATGAATAATCCTAAATTATGACTGGTCTCCTTCATGTTCGAAGTTTCGACTGCATATGTGGAGAAGAGCAAAACGACCATCTAGATCCACTAAGAAAAAGATGGAAGAGGCAGAGATCAATTGCAGATGGAGAAAGGGGGCTGTGGCAACAGATTAGTTTGGGGGAGGAGGGCGACATACGCGTGATCCCATCATTCAAACCTGGAAAAGAATCACACTGCTATGAGGGTCCATAGAACCCCAATAAGAAAACAAAACATGTAAAATTAGTTACACTTGTCTTGTACATTAAAATCATCAATTCATATTTATAATCTTTTGGAGAAATTAGATGCAAAGATTTCTATATAACTCAAGATCTATATCTTTTATGAAAAATTGGATGCCTTTGTTCCCAACAATTGGTGATCCTTGTAATAATAACATAGTAGTGATCTCAGACTGAGCCCACAAGCCAACCAGAAATATTAAAATTGCTGTACCATGTTTAATCAATGTTGCATTTGATAGAAACGCAGCAAGAGTTATTAAAACGATCAGTCAAAGAACAAGTAATAGACATACCAACTGCAATGGGAGCAAGCAGAAAGTATCTATATATATTTGACCACTGAATCCCTTTTTGTTTGGTCCACTTTAAATATCAAGTCACATTACAAAAGCAAGCACAAAAGTTACGGTAACGAATTGCTAGGCTTTCTGATGCTTGGTCTTGTTTGGGCTTATCATCTTGCTCCACCAGGACAAATAACAGCAAGCGTTTTGAAATAAAATGCAATTTTCGCAAGTAAATTTTACAAACCATGGGCCTTTTAAGCAATGATATAATATTCCAACCGCGGACTATGGAGCAAATATTACATACAACGAGTGAAATAGGTTTGCCCCACATACCCACCAGCCATAGCCCTCCTCACATTAGACTCAAACAACTTCGGGTTCTCTCTCAAGACCGCAGCAGCGTCATGATTCAGCGGATCCTCATAATTTGGTTCCTGCCACGATAATTCAGAGATTATAATGTAAAAGTTCCAAGGATAATAACCAAAATTGGCTAAAACCAGAGTCATACCGTGAAGAGATGATACAATCCGTAGATGACTGTGTTTATATTGAGAACAGGTTTCCAATCTTCTCGTAGGATGTTAAGGCAAACATTTCCTTCCAAGTCTATATTTGGATGGTAGACCTACGTGTACAACATGACAAATTAAATTGTGAGTTTCAAACAGACAAGGAAAATAAAAAATATGTCACAAGCAAGATTAAACACGTAAGAATCTACATAAGTAAAGCATGACTTAATAATACCACCAAAGATAACCATTGTCTCCGAATTCCTACCTTTGTCTTGCACTTAACCTTTGGTGCCTCGTGTGGATAGATGGGAGATACTTGGAATGTAAACAAAAATGTGCCACCCCTGTAAAGAACAAACAAAAAATAGTGGAGAAAGGGAAGTTCTCAGTTCACTTTCCTTTTACTTCTGGGGTGGAGAACGGGGATGTAAATCCAATGAGATTATATATTATTATTAAGAATTTCAAAAAACTAAAAAGTATATAATGAGAAGGACATGAGGAGTAGGTGCATCCAATTCTCCAAATTAAACACAAAAGAGATGGGCAGATAATTTAGGAAGCTCCATACATGTAATATCCATCATCAGGTTGGATTGAAACTTCAAAGTTCATCAGGTCATCTTTGCCATTGGGAAATCGTATGACACAAGATGTTGGCAGATTCAACTCACTTATGTCTGCAAGAAGTGACACTCCAATGTAACCAAAAGCTCGTTTAACAGAATAAGATGGCAGAAAACTACATCCTCAAGTAATGTAAAAAACAAGATCAGTAATAACAACAAAAGCCTTATCCCACTTGGTAAGGTTAGCACCATTAGCTACATGAATGGCACATTGTCATTCAATATGGATATAGACCAGATCTCAGAGTATCTTTACCATGAGACTCCTATTAACAATTTCCCCCAATGTCTTTCTTGGTCTCCCTCTCTCCCTTTTCATAGGAATAAAAACCATACAATCAACTCTTGTTACCTGAGCTTCCAAAAGTCTTTTTTGTATAAAATCAAACCAACTTACACCCCAAAACAATATCATACTTGTACTACTGGACACATACTCGTTTTAAGAAATACCAGTTTACAGCTTCACATCACCACAAACCATAGGAGAGTACACAAAAATCAGAGTATGTTAAAACAGAAAATATCCAGATTAAATTCCTGCTTACCACATGCAGAAAAGAAATCATCTATCCAGAAAAATCAATAATAAATTCAAAACCAAAAAGCTTCCATGAATATAGATGGAAGTGATATAACCACCGAACAGCAGCACAAACGATCACCAGATGATTTTTTCCCCAGTCAATTCACATAAAATCTACACTACAGTGTACTCCTACTCCAAGCATGACAGCTACCAGAAACTGAAGAAATTGATATGAGAAACTATTGCAGTACGACAGTTGTACTTTCCAGTACCACAGTTTTCAAAAAATCAAACGGGTCCTTGTACTTACATCCATTAGAAACCTCTAATTGCCATTTCCCTCAAAGTTTGTGCAATTCTTACTTGAGAGTTAAAGCAATATCTAATCCTGACAATGCACGTAAGAGACTCTTACACAAAAACTTTAATTATTACACTGCATAATGCCTAAAAACAAAATAAAATTATGCAATCCTGACTATTAGAATCAAACACTAAAGTTTTTACACAACATAATGCCTAAAAACAAAATAAAACCACTTACATAAAGAAAGTAAATTAGCCAATAATGTAGATCTTGTAACTCACTAAGCCAAAAGCGCCAACAAGTGGCAAGCAATTCATCTTCCGAAACAAACTTCAGACATCATAAAACGCAAATTGTGCGATATTCACTATTTTCCCTTAAAAAAGTAATAACCTTTCTTCTTCGGTCCAAAGTCTTTCAAACAATACAAAACAAAACACTTCGAAAAAAATATTCTGCATATCGTTGATTTTTTCTATCCCTTGTAATGGAAATCCTAGAGCAAAACATATCAAACATTCTATTCCCACAATCAAATAGATCAATTCAAACTATGCGAATCGACAAACTCCTTTTAACAAATCCTCCCTCGTATGCCTCAAAAACCCCCACAAAAATCCCTGCTCTGGTAATTAAAAGCTACAAAAACTCTTTAGACAAATCAATTTTGGGTAGCACAAGTATGATCGAATTGACTTGTGCACATAAAGCTTAGCGCCATTTACAAAACAGAAATCATTTAGGTTAACCTTTGTGAAGACGCAACTCCCCAGCTGATTGCTTCTTAACAGGTGGGCCTCCACTTGCATTCTCTGCTTGTTCTCTCTGCTTCTCCTTGACTTTAAATAGTTTAATCATCGTCCTGCAACGGTGACATCAACTCTATCATGCACAACATTCAATTCATTATAATCCAGCAAATTAAAAAGCACAACTTCAATCCAAAACCAAAAAGCAAGCAGATCAGAATATTGAACCGTGAAAAAAAAAATGAAAAGGGGGGGGCGGGCACAGATCGAAATTTTGGCCTAAGCCCAATATTTATTTATCCCAGGGATGATAAACCTACACGTCTTGTTTTCAGAAAAAGGAATTACGAAAGCATGAAACCCTAAGAAACGAAGGAGGGTGAAGGAGGGGGAAATCTGAGGCAGAGGAAAAAGGGTGAGGGAGCTGCAATAGAAATGAAAGGCGATGCGATGAGGGAGAGAGGAAGCGGAATTTGAATTGAGAGGAACCTGTGTTAAGAAAAGTGCAGAGATGGAAAAGAGGAGAAGAGGAAGAAGGAAGAGATTTGGGAGGGGTTTCGCAGCTGGCAGGCACCGCAAACACCACTGCACTCGCAAGCCGCAACTGCTAACCTTTTTTCTAGCGCTATTTTCCCATAAAAAGCCTTTCATTCTTTGGATAATTTTTTCTGACGTCACCAACATGCTCCATTCTATTTTTACATCTTCTCTCTCAAATAAGTGGAATCGATGGTGATTTATGTTTTCAACATTAAAATATGTTACAAAGTTTTTATTATGAATTGTGAAATTTAAATTATATTATAAAATGTGATGTTATTTATCATTACGAAAATTACAACATATAATCGTTTTATCATTCTTTCTCTTCTCAACTCTCGTTTTAAAACGCTTTACTTTTTTAAAAAACCACCTTACTTTTTTTTAAGCTTCAAAGTAACGTGTGGTGACCCGAACATAAGACCATTAAAGAAGAGTTATAAATCAACATCAACCTATGTTATATATTTAATATTTAGATTTAGGAAATCTATTGAAACATTTCCAATATTTCTAGACGTACAAAGTTGCTCTATTTTCACTTGGTTGATGTTTCCGACAAGGTGGGTTTTAGTTTGCCAAACACATGAAAAGTTGGTTGGAGTGGTGGCTATGGTGGGGAGAAAAAAATACACAATACAAGAGATCCATTTCATATAGACACCTTACAATGTGCATCTCATGTGTGAAAAAAAGTGATAGAAAAATAAATAAATATATAAGATTATATTTAAATTGGTTTTACTAACCTATATATACATAAGATAAACAAGATTATAGTTCTTAAATACCTTTTTAATGAGAAATCTTTAAAAATAACAAATATTAAGTTACCCATTCATTATAATTGAAGTTAATTTTAATGCTGTTTTTTTTTTTAACTAAAACCGTTTTTTTTTTCTTAAACTCTTCACGTCTCTATTTGTTATATTAGTAACGAGTTTTTATTTCTTTTGTTGAATTTTCGGACAGTGTCATAGTGGATGAAAATAGGTGTTGAAACTTATAGTTAAACTGAATGCATAAAGTACAATTTAAGTAAACAAAAACGGATTTAATGGTCATTCTTCAAAATCGAGTTATCTCCACGTGAAACAAATTCAAATGAATAAATAATAACACATCTTTTTATTTGGTTTATAAAAATAGTTTCAGCCAAAATATAATTTTTTAAATTAAGTTATATGAATGTTAAAATGGTGAGAAGTTCTTCTCTTTGTCCAAAAGACCATGTGCAATCTCACAACCTTATGGTCTCAGACAAAAAAAATATCACCACCAACCATACATTCCACAAAAATCGTGGAAAATTGGTTAATAGAGAAACAGAGTGAATTACTAATGAAGCACGAAATATTATGGTTCTTTAAATTTTTTCATAAATTATTAAAATAAATAAATTCAGAAGTAATTCTCGAAATTTTGTACATTTTTTTAATTAGATCTAATCTAAAAAAAATTATTCTTTAAAATAAACCACATTATAGCGTTTATATTGAAAAAAAAATACAACTAGTTATAAAGATAAGAATGGCGTATGACAGAGTATAAAGAAAAACAAAAAAATAATAATTGAGCATCGTACTTCATAGAATTTATCCATTCTGGATTTTCACATTTATTTTAAAAATATAATGAATAAGTTACTTAAAAATCATAATTTTTTCAAATATGATTTCAAAACCTTATTACAATATTTAGGAAGAAAATATGTATATAAATTATCTATCCACTAATTTAATTAGAGTAATACAAATGTTACTTTATGAACCACACGCATTACAAGAAAATCATGAAATAAAAATTAATTTTTTAGAAATCAAAATAATTAGTTGCAATAATAACTAAATTAGAAACTATTTTAGAAACTAAAACAATTTTGCTTTCTAAATTAGTTTCTATTATTGTTAAATAGTTTCTAAATTTGGTAGCAAAAACTTTGGTTACTAATTAGATACCAATTTATAAATTATTTAACAATAATAGAAACTAATTTAGAAATCAATTTTTTTTAATTTTTAAAATAGTATCTAATTTAGTTATTATTGCAATTAATTATTTTGCTTTTTAAGTGGGGTTTTAAAATTTTGTAACTGTAACTACTCGTTTATCTTTGTATTTTTGGAAATATTCTTCATGGAAGTAAGGAAATTAGATTACTTTAATGGTTACTTATCTTTGTTCATTGAATACATGCATAGAAAGATGTAATCTCAAGTTCATTGAATACATGCATAGAAAGATGTAATCTCAAGTAAGTATATACTTATATCAAATATAAAAATACTCTTTTTAAAACACAAGAATATATAAGAAAAAAATCTAGAATTTATATAATTTTCTTGACACATTAATTTTATCTCAAATTATAACCACTTTTTTTAACTGGATTTTCATTCTCTCTAGATCCATGTTTTTTCCTTTTGGGAAACGATTGAGATACACACATCATTGTTAATAATCATCCTTCAAATTTGAATTATATTAACATGAGTGGATAATATATATTTAAAAACATCTACTCTCACACCAATCCTAAAATGTTTAATAATTGTTAGAGTAGTTAGCTGACAAATATTTCTGCATTGTACTTTTCTAATATAATTATTGCACTTATTCACAATTAGGAGTATAATTTAATTAGATAATTTTCGAATCTCATTTATCATATAATTATTTTAAGGCACAATTATCTCATCAGAGATATCTCTAGTTTCATCATTTCTTAGCGCCAATACTTTTTCCATAAATCTCAAACTCTCATTCTAAAGATAAAGTTGATTTTAACATTGTTAAATATCAATTAGATCATTCATCTTTGGATTTCATTTACAAATATTCAAAATATTTATATATATAATAGTCTAATGTTATAATAACAATTATAAAGGATATGGACATAATATATATATTTAAAGGCTATTTTTAATAATAGAATCTTGTAATATTTTTAGGAGCTGTTGAACTTGTTTAAAGTGAATGGGTTGTTGCCCTAGTTAGAGTCTTGGCTTCCAAATTGTGTGGAATCATTTTCTTTCACATTTGTAGTGTGCAATTAGTTATTTGTGACAATGTTATTCCTTGTATGTTCATTTCGTTCACTTGAGTCATATGTAAAATCATGTTTAAAGTAACATTTTTCTATGACGTGGTTTATATTAGGATAGAAAGTTACATCTTCTTCTTCTTTGAGCTTTCCTTCCTTTTGTATTTCTTTTACCTTGATATCTTCGCTTGCTTTGTCCTCATACAATGTTTATAAGGTATTAACATAAGTGAGACTATTAACAATTAATTGTTTTTCTTAATGAAGGAAAAAAAATGACATTATAAGAAAATGGTATATAAGAAGATAGTAAGAAAAATGGTAAGTGGTACCATTTTTTTTATCATCTTCTTATATACCATTTTCGTGTATGATATCAGAGCACCGATTTTAGTGTTATTCTCCATTTTTATCCGCTAAATGAGAGATATGTATCATATGTTTTCCTGGTACAAGACTTCACTATCGAGCAAATTCAGCAATTGACAAAGGTTGTTTACTCGCTCAAGAATAATGGTAAAAGTGACGCGTTTATAAACGTTGGAGGCCTGTTTGCCCATAACTCGTCTATTCATTTTGCTTTTATGAAACCATGAATTTTGGATAGCGGAACAACCCATCACATTGCATCTGATTCACAATTTTTCACATACACTTCATCATCATTTATTCCAAATGTTAATCTGCCCACAGGCTCAACTACGACCATCTCATCTACGTGAACAATTAAATTCAATGACAATATCACTATTAAAGATGTTCTTTGCGTCCCTTCTTTTAATTTAAATCTCATGTCCGTTAGTAAGATAACTAGTTCACTAAATTGTTGTGTCGTTATTTTTCCACATGGTTGCGCTTTGCAGGACTTGGTTACGGGGAGGATGATTGACTCGGGTAAACAGTAAGCAGGCTTATACTACATGTCCCTCTTCCAAACCAAGCCCATGCATCTCAAATTTTGACTGACCTTGATTCGGTTTAACCTTTTTAAAAAATTTAAATAACCCTAAATGAAGCATAATGTCACATTTTTAAATAATCTTAGTTTCATCCCATACCTCTCTTCCAGTCACAACACTTTCATTCTTCTCCGTGGTATTTTGATAGAACAATTCCTTCATTTGAGTCCATGTAAAAGAGTTGACGAGAAGATTTGTTGTATTTAACGTTTCCCAAATACAAAGATAATTTTTTTTAGTTTTATAGTACATTTTTTCACATCGCTGATTTTTTTTTTTTTTGAGTTTTGTGGCTTCTGGTAAAATGACTAAAATTTTTTAAAAATAAAATGTTTATTTTGCTCAAACTAATAATCAAAGTAAATATACTTTTTAAATACCTTTATGTTTTATGATGCAAATTAACTCCATGACTTAATATTCTTATTTATATTTTCTTAGCATTTCAAAATAAATAACATCAAACATATTTTTAAAATAAAAAGAAATCTATTTATATTTTCTTAGCATTTCAAAATAAATAACATCAAACATATTTTTAAAATAAAAAGAAATCAATTTAAACGTGACATTTTATTAATTTTATTTTTTTTTACAAAAAAATTTATTTGAAACATTTTGAATTTTTAGTTTTTTTTTTATTTATATATTTTTTCATTAAAATAAAATTAATGTAAATTAGATGTTTTATTAATTTTAGTTTATATTTTAATTAAATGTATTGTTGAAAAATTAAAAAAATAAAATATGGAAGTGTAGGAGAACGTATGAAGGCCCAAGAAAGAATTTGCGGTGAGTTTTGGTGGCTTTAATATCATATGTTTTTGGTGAGTTTTGGTAGCTTTAATATCATATGTTTTTCATGTTGCATATAAGGGCTGAGGGATGAAAAACATTGAATTGGACTTACGGAAACAAATATGTACAAGTTGTGAATTTTGGAGCTGTGAATAAGAAACAAGGTATTGTAAATAGAAACATACCAGGAGGTGTAATCAATATTTTAGAGGGGTGTAAACAGTAACATCAACAAAAATTTGCATTTAAGCTCAATTGGAATAAAGGGGTTGCAAGGGGGATTTTTTTCTGCACTTCCATGTATTTCTTACTGCACCTACATACTTCAAAAAATATTTAAATTACTCTTTAACATTTTTTATTAAATATTTTTTTAATTTTGAAATGTTAAATCAAGAGATTTCCTAAATTATAAAATTTAAAAGTTAAAATTTGTAATTTTTATATCCTGAAACAATTTTTTAAATATAAAAATTTATATTTTAAAATGTGTAATCTAAAATATAAATGTATTTTTTGTTCTGATTATAAAATCCAAAATATAAATGTATTCTGGATTAAATCCAGAATTGATAGTTTTAATATTTTTGAAAGTAAGGGGTGAGGAAGAAATCATGGGGTCCATAAGGAAATCCCCGGTTGAAAGTAAGATAATCGTAAACTATTGGGCCCCGATCTATCTTCCGATTGGCCTTTTTACCACAAAAGCCCGTTCTTATTTCTTCCATTTCATTTCACTAGTTATTAGAAAAATAAATGAAATAGAAATATGAAAAAATAGTATTTGTTAGTGTTAAAAGTTTGGTAACGGAGGAAATGGGTGGAATAGAAAATTGAGAGAGAATGTTTGTTGTAAGAAGTTGAAAGAAAGTTTGAATACCCTTCTTCTTTAATTTTTTAAATATTAATGATAATATAAAAATTTTACTTTTGAAAATTTGGCACCCAATATTTCTTTTTTCAAGTTTCGTCTATATATATAATGATTTATTTATATTGGGGGAAAATTAGAAATAAATAAATAAATACTGAAAAGTAATATTATTTACATTAAGAGAAAGAAAATGAAAAATCAACAAAAATATGGTAGATTACTTGATTGATGTAATTGAATACTTTTGTCTGCACATTTAAAATATTTAAAAATCATTTGTAAAATAAAATTTTAAAAGTAATAATTAATTTTTAAAATTATAAATTAGAATTAAAATAAATTAAATAATAATATATCAAAATTTAAATTAATTATTTTTATTTACAATATTATTTTAATTAATTATTTTTATATTTAAAATATAACTATTAATAAAATATTATATTAATTAGTTTTTTTTAAAAGGTAATCAATGTATACAAATATAATAATCATATACATAAATATTATTTTATCATATTACTTATATAGTCTAATATAATCTTATATATAATAGTTTAGTTGAGATGTGAAGTTTTACAGTGATATTTATCATTATTTATTATTGTAAGATCTAACCTGATGATGTTTAAACTGAGAACTTTTATAAAAAAAATAAAAATAAATCTTTTTAATAGTTAGTTAGTTAGATGAATAAGATCACATAAATTTTTATTCCTAAAAAAACTATACTTGGAAGATGATAATAGGTTATAGAGTTGGAGTTAACTCTTTTTGAGTGCTTTCTTGTTTTATGCCATGTGAGTTTGGGATACATATAAATATGTGTTTGGATGTGTTTCAATATCAATCTTAATTTGGCGCACAATGATGAATGAGCAATATTTTCTTATTGTAGCCTATGTCAGTGACACAAATAGAGTGGTAGTTGTCATTATTATGGTGAAAACAATGTTTCAACTAGGTGACAATGGGGAATAACATTGACATTTATACTAACACATACAAAAAAAATATGTGAGGAAGAAAGAATACAAATATTTAAAGGAAAATAACAATGTACCCAATTGTTTTGTGATTCATGTCAACACAAGAGTGTTCAAAACTACCATTCACTTAAAAACATATAATTTTGTTCTAAAATTTATTACCGTTAGATTTACAATCCAATTTCTATATAACCCCTTAAATAAGGAGCCATCCAGTTTCACTTTAAAAAAAAACATTATACATCACTATAAATAATTTTCAGCGGAAACAATTTAAAAATAAATAGGAAGATAACATATCATTTGGTTACTTTGGTTTATAATTATAATTATATATTTTAATCCAAACCATCTTATTTTACCGACACTTTTCTATCAAATCCAGTCTTAATTAAAAAAGAAAGCATTTAAGATGGAGGTAAAGTATTGATTCCTATGTTGTTGTGGTGTTTTGGAAGATGGGATAAGTGTTGTGAGAGGTGAAATAAAAGCATATAGATTGTTTAAAAAGGGTTGGAAAAGAAGTTGATGGAATTGACACGAGGCAGGCAAAGGAAGCGACAGAACATAAAGGAGGTGAAATGGAGGAAGTGCCCTCTGCTGTGTCCATCTCATCTCATCCCAAATCCTGAGATCCATATAATAAACAAATCCTCATAATAGACTCATTGGTGGAACTCAAATTCTCTGCTTATCCACTCACCACTCACCATCCCTTCTGTTCATTCATTTTGCTTTTCCTCCAAACACTCACTAATCATGTAATGCCATAAACTCTCATTCATACACCTCTTACCTAAACCCCAAACCTTCCAATCTAACTTCCCAAATCCCACCATGAGTGCCCTTAATTTCAACCCATGGCTACAACCCAGCTTCACCAGATCCAGATCCCCAACTTTTCTATTTCATGGCCTAACAAACTTCCCCATTCCCATTCTCATTCCCAAACGCCCAAGAGATAAGCCTTATTCATCCGCCACGTCTTTCACGCTATCCGCACTCCTCACCAAACAGGAGACGATTCAGACGGAGGAAAAGCCGGCGTTCGACTTCAACTCCTACATGCTCCACCAAGCCCACGCCGTCAACCAGGCGCTCCACGACGCCGTTCCGCTCCGCGAGCCGCTGCGGATCCACGAGGCCATGCGCTACTCCCTCCTCGCCGGCGGAAAGCGCGTGCGCCCCGTTCTCTGCGTCGCCGCCTGCGAGCTTGTGGGCGGCTCCGCCGCCACCGCGATGCCCGCTGCCTGCGCCGTCGAGATGATCCACACCATGTCCCTCATCCACGATGACCTCCCCTGCATGGACAACGACGACCTCCGCCGCGGCAAGCCTACCAACCACAAGGTCTTCGGAGAGGACGTGGCAGTCCTCGCCGGCGACGCGCTCCTCGCATTCGCCTTCGAGCACATCGCCTGCGCTACCGTTGGTGCCTCCCCGCCTCGCATCGTCCGCGCCCTCGGTGAGCTCGCGCGCGCCATCGGCGCTGAGGGACTCGTCGCCGGCCAGGTGGTCGACATCAAATCCGAGGGGCTTGACAACGTCGGCCTCGAACGCTTGGAGTTCATCCATATCCACAAGACCGCAGCCCTTCTGGAGGGCGCGGTGGTCCTCGGCGCCATCCTGGGCGGTGGAACCGACGAGGAGATTGAGAAATTGAGGAAGTTCGCGCGGTATATAGGACTGCTGTTTCAGGTGGTTGATGACATTCTGGATGTTACGAAGTCTTCCCAGGAATTGGGGAAAACTGCGGGGAAGGATCTTACCGCTGATAAGGTTACTTATCCCAAGCTTTTGGGGATTGAGAAGTCTATGGAGTTTGCTGCCAAATTGAACAAAGATGCTCAGGATCAGCTCTCTGGCTTTGACCCTGTCAAGGCTGCTCCTTTAGTTGCTTTATCAAATTACATTGCTCATAGGCAGAACTAGATTGTTGAGCTGTGTCACAAATTAACAATTGTTTACAAAATTTAGACTTATGAAACCATTCTATATGCTTATTGCAGTACAACCAGGGATATAAAATAATCCCCTTGCCCTTCTTCTTTCTGCCTCACTCGTCAATTTTTAATGATGAATAAGTATTATATACCCTTAATTTGTAATCAAATAGTATATCCTTAAGCGTCTATAAAGTGTAAAGGATTTTTATACTAATCACACATTGCGAAGTTTGGTGACTTCCGAGTGATTTGCTTCAAAGTCAATATGGTTGAAAACTTTTCACTTAGGGTCTGTATATAAATTAGACTCAGTCTGTTTTTCATTTTTACTGCTTTCGAAGAATTACTTCTGGATGTTGAATAGTTTGTCTCGGGTATTAGAGTGGTGACCTGAGTTTTACCAGATCATGTAAATGTTTCTCTGGTGCTGGCTTTTTAGTGTTCAACTGATATGTAATAAGATGGAGTTTTTATTTTTATTTTTTCCACTTTCTGTTCTCTTTGGTTTCTGGTGTTGAGTTTGAGTCTGAAAAATAATTGGTTTGGTGGATGCTGTGTTGGGGATAATCGAACACTTTTGTTTAATTGTATGTAGGCATATTCGAACATATTTCTTTCTGCTGTTTAACTTTCAGCAGAGATGGAATAGTCAGCCATGTTATTGGAGGATGATGAAGCAATCAGTTTGAATTTAACCTTGGTTAGGCATTTTCTTGGGAGATGCCGTCACATTTTCTTGTTGACTCCTTAATTTTTTAGATTCTTTTAAGCAAAATGATCGCTTGAGATTTGCTATCCTAATGACAAGTTTTTTCTTCCTGCTGATACAATATAAACCCGTATCAGATACTCCACATTTGACTTTATTCAGATGTTGCAGAGCATAGAATATCAAATTTGTTAGTTTAAATTGTATTTTACAAATTTAGTAAACAGAGCACGATTTTTAAACCAAGGTCATCTGTTAATTGACTTTAGTCAATCTTATTTTCAGAGGGTGCTTTAGCCTCTGTGGCTGACTTTGAAGTTGGTTTCTCAGTTGATAAAAATCTGAGTTTCTCTTGAAAGTGGTTATCAACACTTAGTTTCTGAGGTGTCGTGGACAAAATTGCTTTGGTCGAACTGATGGTATCTTTTAAGAAAGAAGCTGATGCCGGAGTCCTTTTGACTCTGGAGTAGTGGTGGAACCTTGTGCTTTTGGAAGCTATTAATTTATTCTGCAATCCATCCATAAACATTGGATGCTGCCTGGCACTTGGAAGGGTTGTAGAAGGCCAATTATAAAGCAATTTTGTCACCTTATTTCTCATAATAATATAAAACTGGGGTATAATATATGTTGAGATGCTGACATCCAACTTAAATCATGTCTTTTATCTTGAATGTTAGGATTAATGGTGCACTATATACAATTATTCAACTTTATACCAATGTTAACCTTCTCGTTTAGTGCATTTAAGCATTTAATTCTGTCATTGTTCATTAATATATAATCCGGGTCTGTCTTTTCTATATGATAGTCTGATTCATGTACAAAGCAAGAACACCACCCTCTTCATTGAATAACACAGACACAAGCGTTTTCATGCAACACTGATTGGAGATTGCCATGAGACGCCATTAGACATTTTGATGTTTGAATTTTTCACAAATTTTGTTTTGCCAATAATTTCTTGTCAAAACTTTCAAAATTTCGGACCTCATATGTAGCAACCTTATTTTGGATTTTACCTGGACATCAATCAAGACCACTGTTATGTTCAATGTTGATTGGATGATGCATAACTTATCCTGTCATACATTTGACTAGACAAGAAATCCTATTTCTAAAAATGACAGACAAGTTCACACTAAACACGTTGAAAGCAATTAAGAATAGAATGAAAACTATGAATTACAATTTAAGAAGACTCGTTGACCAAAACTAATGGTATTAAAACGTGTACCTTTTGATAAATTTTTTTTTATATTTTTTGATAAATTTTAATCAATCATAGTATATATGTTAAATAATACGATGTTAGATGGCAACAAAGATAAGTGGGGTTATATGGGGTGGGGGTGGTGTGGCGGCGGCGGCAGGTCTTCCAATCAATTGCATCATTAATTCTTCAACAAGATTGTTTATTGGGACAATTAGACAAGACAAAACAGAAGATTAATTTTCCAATTTCCGTTTTATTTTTTTTTTAGTTTTCCATTTTCTCTTTTCAGTTTGTTAATTTTGCTGTTTAATTATTTTCCTGTAAATATTAATATGACTTGTATCCATAAAAATTACAAGATTTATTTTTAATAAAATTATATGTATATATATTTTTTTCAAGATATGATAACATGGTGTAAGTTTTTGAGTGATATACTTATAATATTATTTGGTTTCTCCAACATCTTAGTTGGAATTTTATGGAGTTGATATATAAGATTTATTTAAGTTAATAAAAAAACGAAAAAAGAAAAAGGGAGAGGAAAAATAAGATATTGGAATATGTTGTCCTATTGTCATGAATTTTGACATTTTTTTCTTGCGTTTACCAACAACTCTTTTTTTGTACTCTTATGTTAAATCATTGACCTCTCTCTCATTCCTCATATTCCTCATGTTTCTCCGTTGTTGCTTTCTTGACATTGTCCTTTGTTTTCATCTGATTCTTCACTGAGTTTCAAAGGATGCTTCTTTATGACTTTGTCGGTCCATCATAGGGGTTAATTGTTGCGTTGTATTTATTTAAATTGAACATTTTTTTCCAAAATTTATAAATTTTAGACTCAAGTAAAATTGAGTCTAAAGTTTATACATAGATATGTTTATACATCACGTATATTATTCTTTTTCATTCTAATTTCTAAAGTTTTTTTGGCATGGAGCTTGACAAATAAAGATATAAACACAGAGAGGTAAACAACAAGACTATTCAAATGTTGCCTTGTACGTGTGGCTGGCTGACACAGAAAGGGTTTCTTCACTTCATGTTGCTGCAAAGTATTGTTTGTACAAAAGGATGGTGCCTTTCACAAAGCTGATACTTACAATACTTGACTCTCAAATAGCACTTGAGAGATCCATTTGCCTAAACTTTGCTTCATTTCTTTATATAATTAAAATTTAATTCATTTTCAATATTATTTAAATTTAACTTTATTCTTATTATAATTAAATATTAAAAAATGTATATACATAATATACAATATTATATATATTATATAATTACGTATTCTGTATTATTATATTGTAGTATACCTGTTATAATTCAGTTTAATTGTTATTTTTTAATATTATTAAATGATTATTAATTAATTAATGGTGTACTTGAAATGAAAGAGACACTGGACAAACCAAAGGTCATAACATTGTGGTGTTTTTTATTATTCACAACCGTACTCATTTCTACTTAAATCTTCTATAAAATATCCTCCTCTGCTACTTTCTTTCTGGTGCTCTACTACTTTCTTTCTGGTGGTTTCTCTATTATTCTTTTTTATTCCTACTGAGTTTTTGGTGTTTTCTTCATTACTCATTTAATGGCACCCAGTGCTGAAGAAATCATTAGACTTCAAACAAGAGGAGTCTTTTGGTGCATGAACAGTCGTGGTAAAGTATGTATATTTATCTTTTTTTCCAAAATTTCTTCTTTTCAACATTTTCTTCATTTCCTAAAATTTTATTTATTTATTTCAAAAACAATAGCTTGGTTATGTAGATCGGGCTTTCGCCATCGAGTTTCAAAAAGAACTGGGAAAGGAGTGGACCCTGGCTGATTCAGAAGGAAACGTCCATATAGTGGAATATAACGAAAATT
>Ga0123342_1000322_pt1 | contig 72085 bp, 35 predicted proteins | sample Turbeawhitnodule_FD_89960 | JGI IMG/M metagenome (GOLD analysis project Ga0123342, IMG submission 89960) | Root nodule microbial communities of legume samples collected from Mexico - Turtle bean Mexico white nodule | ecosystem: Host-associated > Plants > Roots > Nodule | place: Mexico: Nepantla... | reverse complement strand
TTTTGATACTGTAAATAATTTGGATGTTTGGCATTGTAGGATGGGTCATCCCTCAAATAGAATATTAGATTGTTTAGCTAAACAATATTCTTATATACATTACAATGATAAGAATATTTGTGCTCCCTGTCATCTTGCAAAACAACATAAATTGCCTTTTCTTCTTAGCAAAACAAATAGTCAAAACGTTTTTTTATCTCATTCACATAGACATATGGGGACCTCTAGGTATTCCTTCTTTGCATGGTCATAAATATTTTTTAACCATTATGGATGATTTTAGCAGACATACCTGGGTTCATCTAATGAAAAATAAAAGTGAAACTAGAGAGCTTTTACAAAATTTTGTTGTTTATGTTAAAAATCAGTTTAGCAGGAATGTAAATATTATTAGAACTGACAATGGTAAAGAGTTCTATTGGAAAGATTTTTATGAAAGGCATGACATAATTCATCAAACCTCTTGTAATGAAACCCCTCAACAAAACTCCATTGTTTAGAGGAAACATCAACATATTCTTTATATCACTCGGTGCCTTATATTTCAGTTCAGATTACCCAAAGTTTTTTGGTGTTATGCTGTTTTGCATTTTGTTTTTCTGATTAATCGCCTTCCTTCCCCTGTTATTCATAACAAATCTCCTTATGAACTCTTATATAATATTGCACCTTGTCTTTATGATATTAAAGTTTTTTGTTGTCTTTACTTTGCATCCACTCTTGAACATAATAGACATAAGCTTGACCCTAAGGCACGTAAGTGTATTTTTCTTGGTTTTAAACAAGGTACAAAGGGTTATGTTGTTATGGATATTCAAACTAGAGAAGTTTTTATATCTAGGAATGTTATTTTCTATGAATCCTCTTTTTGCAAGCTTCATAATAAAGTTGATCAAGTTGTCATACAAGAAGATGATGACTTCAGAAGAATTACATATGATGATGCTCATATACAGAGGGAGACAGAAAACTGAACTGAACAAAGGGAAAACATGATACATGATGATCTCTCTATACAAAATGAGGCTGGAAATTCCATAGAACAAGAACAATTGAGGCGGTCCACCAGAGCCAGGAGAACACCAACATTTCTTGAAGACCATCATCATCAGCTCATGATATCACCATGTAAAGAAAAATTCAAAGACAAGGTACGTTATCCTCTTGATTCGGTTATGTCCTATAAAAGTTTATCTGAAAAACAACTGAAGTATACTTTGTCTATCTCCTCTAAAACTGAGTCAAAATGTTATGAGGAGGCAAAATGATACCCTGAATGGATGGAGGCTATGAGAGCTGAAATAGAAGCACTTTAAGCAAATAAAATCTGGGATATAGTAGATCTTCCTCACAACAAGATTCCCATTGGCTGCAAATGGGTGTATAAAGTCAAACACAAGGCAGATGGTCAAATTGAACGGTACAAAGCAAGACTTGTAGAAAAAGGCTACACACAACGTGAAGGCATTGACTACATGGACACCTACTCACATGTAGCAAGACTCACAACTATACGCACCATCTTGGTTGTAGCTGCTGTTATGGATTGGCACTTAGAACAGCTAGATGTGAACAATGCCTTTTTGCATGGAGATCTACAAGAAGAAGTTCATATGAGCTTGCCTCCTGGTATCACCACAGTGAAAAGTAATCAGGTTTGCAAGTTAACCAAAGCTTTGTATGGTCTGAAACAGGCCAACAAACAATGGTATGATAAGTTAAGTTCCTTTCTTTACAACATCAATTTTGTTCAATCCAGAGCGGATAATTCTCTTTTCATCAGAAAATCTGAGACTTCATTTATTGCTTTACTTATATATGTGGATGATATATTGAATGCTGGAAATGATATAAAAGATATAGATATTGTAAAAAATTCTTTAAATTTTGTTTTCAAAATAAAAGACTTGGGCATCAAGTTTTTCTTGGGTCTGGAAATTGCTAGAACACGTAAGGGTATACATATATGCCAAAGAAAATATGTTCTCAATATTTTGACTGATGCAGGTATGTTTGGTGCTAAACCTGCAAACACTCCTATGGCGCAGAAGAACGACAAGCTTTTTGATCAAAGTTTGCCAGTACACAACATAACTCTATACCGAAGAATCATTGGAAGGTTATTATATCTTGTGAACACCAGACCAGATATTAGCTTCTCTATTCAATTCCTCAGTCAGTTTGTCCAGGCTCCATCAAAGCTTCATTACCAAGCCGTTCAGAGAATTTTAAGATACATCAAGTCCTCTCCAGCACAAGGTATATTCTTTCCTAAAAGTACTGACATTCAACTTAAAGGTTTTAGTGACCCAGACTGGGCTTCTTGCATCACCTCACGCCGCTCAACCACTGGTTTTTGCATCTTCCTTGGAGACTCTTTGATATCATGGAAAACCAAGAAGCAAAGCACCATTTCTAGATCATTCTTCGAAGCTGAATATCGTGCTCTAGCCACCACATGTTGTGAAATACAATGGCTTGTATACCTTCTCGAAGATCTCTGCATCAAAGCCAACAATGTTGCAAGCCTCTTTTGTGACAACCAATCAACAAGGCATATGGCTCACAACAACGGATTTCATGAGAGAACCAAGCATTTGGATATTGACTGCCATGTAGTAAGAGAGAAATTACAGCATGGGCTCTTTCATCTTCTTCCCATAAGCTCTCAAGAACAACCAGCAGACATTGTTATAAAGTCCCTCAACTATGCAGTTTTTCATAAACTTGTTACCAAGCTTGGTGTTCTGAATATACATTCACCAACTTGAGGGGGGTTTTGATGTTTTGGATTTGTTGGGCCTAAGTTTTAGTTAAGCTTTAGTTCAGCCCAATAATATTTTCTTTTTCACACACCATGTCAATATATGATGTAGGGCTGCAACGTTCCTTTCTCAATAATATACAAAAATATTCTTCCCTTACCACGTGTCTCTCACCCACACAATGTTGTGCCTCTGATTCATCTTCTTCTTTCTGGAAGTTCCTTATGTCGTTCATGGAGAAAGTCAATATTTCCATCTCCATAGACGATGTTAATGTTTCGACATCAAGTCACTTGGGATAACACTGACGTACTAGAACAAACCTCCAATTGAGGGTTAAGGGAACGAGTATTCGTCTTTGGCACCACTTTTCCATTTCCATAGATGACGTCAATGTTTCGACATCAAGTCACTTAGGATAACATTGTTAAAATCAATTACCAATTACCGCATCAGATATATTGTCCACTCTAAAATTCAAAAAACTTCGTAACGATTTTGTCCTTAAAAGACACCTCAACATATTAATGGTGTATTAAATGTAGTTATAATATTAAGTTCCCATATCATAATATCTAAAAATAAAAATAAAAACCATTTAACTATCTTTACGTTTTTTTTTTTTTTTATTATCTCTGTGTTATTCTAACATGAAATACAATCATATCAATTCATATGACATTGTAAAAATATCAATTATATTTCAGGTGAAACAATGTAAGTTTTCACATTCTACATGTTCCAAAATACTTGTACGAAGCATGTCCTAACAAATACTAATGTTTGACCTATCGAAAATACCATTGGTGAAATTTAATCTTAATCTCAACTTTAATCGTAGTTTCTTATGTCAGTGATTACTTACCTATGTGATAGAAAACATAAAAGGCTTTGATACAAGAATATCATTTAACTTTACACAAAATATATCATTATCTTAATGAGTTACGTGTTTAATATTGCATCCCTTAAGGCTACACTATCATCCCAAATATTCTTACTATACACCCGTAAAAGAGTAATACACCTATAAGGGGTGACACACTCATAAAGGGTAGCATATCTTACATGCATCTCGATACATTAATCACATATATAATTATATGTGTATATTAATATTTACATCCTTAAAATTATCATCATCGTGCAAAATATGTTGTTTAAGCAAACTTTGATTCCTAAATTAAGGAAGACTTTATCCCCTAAAGTGGTGTCACACTTTCTTAGTTACACAAATCCAAACGGAAGAAATTGGGTTTGTCTCTTTGACACTTGAATATTATTGTAATATTTGTGGGATACTAATTGTTGTATTCCAACAAGTTCAATAATGACTAATCTCATTGTTTCAACGCATGAGAGACTATGTCACCACTTGAACATTGACATGTAACATGATTTCACACCTTAGAATATTTACTCTAAAGGTAAGCATCAGTCACTCCCTTGAATGAATGGAGTGTTAACTTAACACATATAACAAATAATCAAAATCAATATAAAATACTTATTTCTTCTTGCACTTACAAACAATAACCATATTAACACAAACAATGTAATTATCTTAAAAAAAACTTGGACTTAAATTTAGATATGAAAGTTGAAATTTATACAACCATGTAAAATAATGTATATTAATTCAAAATGGTTCATTCATATAATTTGTTATTTTTAAACATTTAAAAAAATAAAAAAATACTCGTATAAGGCAAAAAACAATTATTAGGTGACTTTCATGTCTATTTTTGTGTGCAGACATTGTACGGAAATACATTACTAAGTATCGCTTTTATAATACATTAAAAAATGGTTGAAACAGGAAGGCTGAAACTAAATTACCATTGTAAGAAAAATATTTTGAAAATGAGAATTTTTAAAAATAGAGAAATGTTTTAATAATAATAAAATTCTTACTAAGAAATTGTAGATCATATAAATATATTCTGCTTAAAATTAAGCTATATTTTTATCAAAATTTAATTAAAATAGAATAAGTTTGTAAATGATTTTTAATTATCACTGAATTATAAATTATCATATGGTAAAATGATCTGTAATAACTAATTGTAAAATTATGTTTGATTTATTTTAAGTAATTAACATATGAAAATTTTACACTAATAACATCAAAAGAGAACTCGTTTTATTATAAGGAAAATTGTGTAACCAATTAAGGTTAGTCCAGTGAGATAAGAATTGGACTCATAATTTTTAAAGGCAACATGACTCTGTAGGTAGACTTCGGTATCCTTTTCTTCTTCTTTTAGCTTGAAAAATAATAGCATCACATCTCCCTTCTCTTTGCTCTTTGCTCAACACAAACACATAAAGCCTATTTACCTTTTATTTACCTTGTATGTATGTTGAGTATCTTTGACTTCACCGGATACAGAGTTCCAATATAAAATAGATAATAGTCATTTGTATGAAAAATTGACTATGACTTTTCTTCTATCATCATGTTTCCTAAGGGTACTAAAGATTTCAATTAGCATATTAGGATGAGTCTTTCAGTCCTAACTCGTGCAATAATGAAGTGCTAACATTGTTGTTCATGGTTCTGTTTCTACCTGGTTCGCCCCTTCTCATCATTGTTGTAAACTCCCCATAATTAATTCTCCCATCCTGAAAAAGGACACATAAGTTAGAAAAAAAAAATGTCTTATGTGCTTTAGAGAGGAAGGTATCCTAGGTAAATTCATTCAAATATCAGAGAAAGAAAAGCCTTATTTGGGACCGCTAAAATGAAAGAGTTGAGAGACCAAGGTTAAGAAGGAAGGGCACAGAACGTTATTAGCATTTAAAATTTGCTCAATATCAGTGATATAGATTAATAGCTCAAAAAAATATTGAGAATTTGACAATGTAAGTGCTTACGGAAATACAAAAGGATCAACTCTACCTCCACAGGACGACTCCTTAGCTAATATAAAAGTAAAGTTGGTGATTATATTTAAACGGCTCGTTTTCAGAAATCTGAGAATTTAGTAGATATTTGTTATGAGAGTAGGATGACTCCTTAGCTAATATAAAAGTAAAGTTGGTGATGATATTTAAAGGGTTTATTTTCAGAAACCTGAGAATTTAGTAGATATTTGTTATGAGGGAAAAAGGATCCTTCGTATTAGCATTCACTGAGTTGGATAATCTGTATTAGCATTCTGTTCTAGTATCTGTATTAGCATTTACTGAGTAAGTGGATATTCTTTCTTTCTTGTAAGAAACTTTCGTGACACGTGTTTTCAATAATATTATACAGATATTGATTCCTTTCATCCTCTCTTTTCTACCCTTGTGTGTGAATATAACATTGGTGCTTTCATAGTATCAATGGCAGAAAAATACGTGATTAAAAGAGCTCGGAAATGATGTTAAGAAGATTTTAGAATTCGTGGAGAAACGCAATGTTGATTATGAGTCTCATTTCGAGCAGTTGAAACCTGCTATGCGGGAAATCTCGAATGCGCACACTACTGGGGTTCGCACTCTGATTCAGACAGGATTAGCTCATGCACACCACCATCCCAGGTTGCAACGTCAAACTGGATTTCCCTAGGTTTGATGGGTCGAATGTGTTTCAATGGGTATTCCAAGCAGAACAATTCTTTGACCACAATGCAGCACCAAATTTACAACACTTGACTATAGCTGCCATCCACCTCAAGAAAGATGCTGTTTCGTGGTTTCAGATGATGCAGAAGAACAACACATTTCCATCCTGGCAGAGTTTCACTCGTGCCTTGGAGGTGGAATTTGGTCCCTCCCTATTTGAATGCCCACGTTCTATTCTATTTAAATTGACCCAAAGGAATTTTGTTGCTGAATACTATACGCAGTTCACAGTACTGGCAAATAGAATCACTGGAGTCACTGCAGATGCCTTGCCTGATTGTTTCATCAGTGGGTTAAAGCTGGATATTTGTAGAGAGGTATTATCCGAAAGTCCCCACTCCTTATTAAAAGTAGTATCCCTAGCCACATTGTTTGAAGACAATCATACCACTACCTCCGCTTCACCCTTCACAAACCTGTCAGTTCCCACCATATACCTACTACCCTGTCTGGCCTCCTCCCTTTGCCCAGCCAACAACCAAACCCACCACCTGTTAGACTATCCAATATTTGAAGAATCTCCCCAGTCGAAATGTTACGCCGAGAAAAAGGCTTGTACTATACTTGTGACGACAAGTTTACACCTATACACAGATGTCCCAACAAACACTACTTACTCCTTTATTCTGCAGACTTAGAGGATTAACAACCTGACACAGAATTCCCTATTTCTTCTAATAAGGACAGTCCCGACAATGAATTGCAACATCATCTGTCATATAATGCTTAAAAAGGATCCACGGGGATAGGTACTAATGGAGTAATTGTGCAATATTATTAGATACTGGTAGCTCTGACAATTTTTTGCAGCCTTGAATTGCTCAACATTTGAAGCTGCTAGTGGAACCTATTTCTAGTTTCCACTGGGACCCTGTAGCTACTGCTGCCTTTGAACATTTGAAGCAGGCGATCACAGCAGCCTCTGTATTGACACTCCCAGACTTCTCACAAATCTTCATTGTTGAAATTGATGCCTCGGAAAGTGGTATTGGGGCAATCCTAAGCCAACATCACCACCCTATTGCATATCTCTCCAAGAAACTGTCTCCCACTATGCAAAAGCAATCGGCAGAGATGTATGCCATCACAACAGCCATTGCCAAATTCAGACATTACTTGTTGGGCCACAAGTTCATTGTTAGAACTGACCAAAAGAGCATCAAATGCTTGTTGGACCAAACTACCCAAACACCAGAACAACAAGCATGGCTCCATAAATTCCTTGGCTATGACTTTGCCACTGTACAAAACCAGGCAAAGAGAATAAAGGTGTTGATGCTCTTTCCAGATCCTTCTGCATAGCTATATCGTAGCCTACTTGGGATTTTATATCCCTGCTAACCGCTGCAATTGAATCTGACAATACTTATAGGGAGATTGTATGAGCATGTAATTAGAGTCAACCTCCCCACCCTAATTATTCTATCCAAAACCAGTTGTTGTACTGGAAAAAAACGATTAGTTATCCCTCCCCTGGATAACTTCATTCAATAGGTTTTGCATGAATTTCATGACTCCCCTATAGGCGGCCATGCCGGTGTTGCTCGTATATCAACTCAATTCTTTTGGCCTAGAATGTATAAGGACGTTAAAAGACATGTTCAACACTGTCTCACATGCCAGAAAGCCAAATCCAGCACTGTCTTGCCCCAAGGATTGTTACAACTGCTCCCTATTCCTGCACAGATATGGGAAGATGTGACTATAGATTTCATTGTGGAACTTCCTCCTTCACAAGGATGTACAGTCATTATGGTCGTCATTGACAGATTGTCAAAATATGTTCACTTAGCCACTGAAAACTGATTATACAAGTAAACAAGTTGCAGAGGTTTTCCTCAAGATTATCGTAAAGCTCCATGAGTTTCCAAAATCCATAGTCTCATATCATGATCGAGCTTTCACTAGTAGGTTTTGGCAACACTTGTTTAAACTCAGTGGCACTACATTAGCGATGAGTTCAGCTTACCATCCTCAAAGTGATGGTCAATACGAGGCTCTCAATAAATGCCTTGAGATGTATTTACGAAGTTTTGTTGGTGAAAATCCAAAAAAATTGTCTGAATTCTTAACTTGGGCAGAACCATAGTACAACAGTTACTTCAAAACCAGCATTGGAATGACACCATTATGAGTTGTCTACGACCGTGACCCACCTACCATAACCTAGTATCAATTCGATCACACTAACCTTCCATCCTTACAAGAGTTGTTGCACCAACATAATGAAATTCTATTGCAATTGAAGAAGAATCTATTGAAAGCTCAGAATCACATGAAGAAGTTTGCTGACAAAAGAAAAACTCTAGCGGACTTTCAAGTTGGTGATTTCGTGTTTGTCAAACTTCAACCATACCGACAAGACAACACTTAGTGCACCTCCGCAAGAACAAAAAGCTCAGACTTCAATACTTAAACCCATTTTCTATCATTCAGCGGATTGGCCCAGATGTTTATAAGCTACAGATACCACCACCCACTGCCAGAATACACCCTGTTTTCCATGTTTCAGTCTTGAAGAAATGTTACGGAGACCATCAGCAATTATATGTGCCATTACCTCGGATCACAAATGTAGAAAGTCCACTCACCCAACCCAAACATGTTCAGCAAATCCTCATCTCATGGGAGGACCTCAATCCATTAAACAATACGTGGGAGGATATCAATGTCATCACAAAAGGACTATCCAAATTTCAACCTCGAGGACAGGGTTGATTTCGATGGCGGAGGAAATGTAAAGGGTCAGCTGATAATGTTATGGGGGTAAAAGGGTCAACTGATAAAATGGCAGATGAGAAATGAGGGCAAAACAAAAATAGTGAAATTGTTGGTCAGGTGGCACATACGGTCGAGGACAAGAGAAAGACTGTCAATCGAAAAAGTGAGCGTAAAAAGTTAGTCAATCAAACCCTGAAGGATTCCGTGTGGTGAAGGGATTTTAAGGAACAACAGTGGTACCAGAAGGGTGTAGAATCATTTTGGAAATTATCTCTCTCTCCTTGGCCCTTTGGGGATTTTCTATTCTAGTATCTGTATTAGCATTCATTGAATCAGTGGATATTCTTTCCTTCTCTTGTAAGAAACTTTCGTGACGGGTGTTTTCAATAATACTATACAAATATTGTTTCCTTTCATCCTCTGTTTTCTACCCCTGTGTGAGTATAACAATATTGCTAAAAACATTTTCAATATTTAAAAACTTTAGAATAAAAGCGTAAATGGTAGAAATCAAAATTGAAAAAAATAGCAAAAGTTGCTTTAAATATTGAATCCTTATGAAGTCTCTAATCCCGATGGTTGACTTCTAAGAGAAACAAGAAAGGAGAAACATATTTCACTTTCACTAATTTTAGAGATAACGTGTTCCAGTGATGTCATCAATTTTATTGTTAAACTAAAAAAGAAATCAACAATGAAGTTCTTAGTTAAACTAAGCAAAGTGACAACACTCACATCAGCATATACTAGTGAATTTAGAGGAACTTACATTGTCTTGATCAATCTCTTTGATCATCTCATCCAGATGCAAAACACCAAGACCGAAGTCGTTACAAGCCTGTTGAAGCTCATCAATGGTTATATAACCACTACCATCTCTATCAAAATAGGAAAAAGCAGCAACCAAATTTTCTTCTCTTTCCATCTTATTCAAGTGTAGTGTAGCTGCGAGAAATTCACCATAGTCTATTGTCCCATTGCTGTCTATATCAGCCTGCCAAAGTGCACAAGAGAAGCCAGTTAAAGATCACCCAATTCAACATATACAAAAGAAGCAAAAAAGATATGAAGCTATTTCACATAACACCTCCGTTTGTATTGCATTCTATGATAATGATAATTTACCTACCGCCTCCATAAGGGATTTAATTTCAGATTCCATGAGATCACATCCCACACTTTTCAAACCATCTTTGAGTTCCTGAAAAGTGATTGTCCCACTATTGTCTTCGTCAATCATTCTAAATAACTCTTTTAATCCACCTATTTCCTCTTCTGAAAGTCTTTCTACTATGACCTGAAGAATTTTTTAATGTAAAATATAAGTGCACGACTTAGATGGACACAATACTATACAAAAAACTGATAAAGCATACAAATTATTTATGTTTGGACAAGCTTGAGAGAAAATAAGAAAAAAATGAAATTGACTTTTGTATGCACAAGCTAATTTGGAGAAACTCTCTCATATAGCTTCTCTACATTTTTTTTTCACTTATGCACAAGCTAATTTTAACCTATAAAGAAAATAATTTCATTTTTTTCTTCATATTTTTCTCTTCTAGAAGTCCTTATAACAGACCCAAAATCAAAATGAATGGAAATGATTAACAAAGAGACCATAGAACTGAATTTAATCATCACCCTAGAACAAACAGAAATCTTACCAAGGATAGAAATATCCAACAAAAGCAGAAATAAGAACGAAATGGATTCATAGAAACTTTTTGTATAACTTCAAACTAAAAACTAAGTGACATGTCGTCCAGATTTAGATATACCCCTCCAAAAAATGGCACATGCAACTTTTATGTCATATATAAGTGATAGGAAAAAACTCCTCTCACACCTAATGAGGATCAAAGTATGAGACAAACACAAAACAACACCATAAATGAAAAATACAGAAAAGTATGAATTTACATGATTCGACACCTCTTGTCTATTTCCACCAAATTGTCTCAAAAGTGTTTCATTATATAACAATGCATTAGTTTTCTAGACAATCTTGAGAAAATCCTGCCCCTTCTCTTGTAGGGTGGTGACCCTCTCTCTAGATTGAGTGTATATTTTTTTCTTCATATGATCCCTTTATAAAACAAAGCTTCATGACTACCACCATAAATAAGACTCAATAGACTTTAATTATTTCACCTCTAACCTCATTATGATAATGGGATTCTTCAAGAGTCAAGATGCATTCCTACCCCTACCTCTTGGAATATACCTCTTGACTTTCCACTACTTGTATCAATGTCAGGAATTTTGGATTGAATTTGCAACAATAAGTTATGAGAGGTTATCTAATTTGACAAATTTTTAATATAAATCTCAAGACAAAATTAATATCATTTTTTTAAATCAAACAAAAAAAAAGGTAAGGCATACAATGATACTAAACATACACGTAATGCCATCTTCTTCAGTTTATTCATTGTTGAGAAATGCTTTAGGCGTGTCAAAACAGCAGGATCCAGAGGTTTGTCCGGGGCAACACTATCATCAACAATCCAAGGGTGACCTGAGTGTATAAGACTCCGTACTTGTTAGATCTTCTACTAAGCTATGACATTGTAATGAGCTGCCATACACCTATAGCACGTGAAAATTCAGTTATTACTAGCATTCAAGAAACTCACACAAGACTTCATGAGCAGAAATTCTTTTCTTAGGGTCTTTATCCAACATCTGTTTTATCAAATCTTTAGCACTTCCTGATATACTTGGCCACGGATTAGATGCAAAATCAACCTCTTCATGCAAAATCTGTTTGTAGACTCCTGATTCGGATTCTGAAAATAGTAAAAAAATTGAATGCAACTCAGGCACAAAGAAGAAAACGAGAATGTGATCAAATAATTTACAAAGAAAAAGTTTAGTTGTTAGTCGAAGAGAATTACAGTACATATTAGGATCATTACTTGCCCAGAAAGGTGGGAGCCCTCTCAGTAAGATGTACAGAATAACACCAGCACTCCAAACGTCCACTTCTGGTCCAGATTGTTTGCACAACACCTCTGGGGCCATATAGTAGCAAGTTCCTACTATATCACTAAAGGTTTGTCCTGAGAAGAAACAAGAAAAGGGCAAAGGTAAGAGTGTGTTTGGTAGTAGCTTGTATGACAAAAATCATACACAATTACTAAATAGGGTGATGGTTAAATGACCAAGGAAAACTTGTATAACATCAAGAAAAATAAAATAAAGTGAATATAACGTGTGTCAGAAATTTATGGATTAGAATTACTTAATTAAATAATATTAACTATGAAAATAATGGTTTTGCACCAAGTGTCAAATTATGCCCAATAACAATGAAAAAACGGGCAAATAGGTAAAGCAAATTACACCCATTGAAAACAAAATAAAGAACAAACACAAAGTTAGAAATGAAAGCACCGTCTGCAAGTAATTCAGAATTAAGCAAGGTAATCATTAAGTTGCTTACTTTTAACACTCTTTCATACAGAGCACACAACAGTTACAAGATAGATCAAGTTATAACAGAAAACTAACTCAAAAGAATGTATGTACAAGACCATTGGTTCACCAGATGATCTAATTTTGAGTCATAGATCCACAATAATCATTATATTGTTCTAATTGCATGATGGATATTGTTTTAATTACATTACTATATGATGACAGTGAATTATGATATCTTGTACTTTCACTTAGTACTCACCATATTTTTCTCTAAATATGAAATTATTGCCTTATTAGATAGACTTTAATGCACGGCATTGGGCAAAACTCCATTGTTTGTGATTCTAAAGTTTACATTAATCCTTTGTGGTTGTTATTATGTTTACCACAACCATGCATCATTGTTTTGTAAATTAGACATAGACATTTGGGGAACATTTCTAAATCCTAGACTGAGAGGTTCATTAAATTGCGCATTTAAGATTTCTCTATTTTTTATATCCATGTCAAGGGTAAGCACGCAGCTAAACCCAAGGCAAAGACAACAAATGTGTTGAAGTTGATTCACAGTAATAATGTGTGGACCTGTTACACTACACATATTTACTTCCATGGGAGGTAATTTGATGAGTTTCATAGACAAATTCATAGGCAAAAATGGACGCATTATAAAATTGAATTGAATATAAGAGATGAATAGAACCTGGTTTAAAGAAGACAGAGAAGCCAAAATCGATGACCTTGAGGGTGGCCTTACTGGCAGGGGTATCAAACAAGAAATTTTCAGGTTTAAGATCCCTATGGATGACCCCAAGAGCGTGGCACCCTTCGACCACCCCAACAATGGTCTTCATCAACTTGGCAGCCTCACGTTCGCTGTAATGCCCCTTCTGAGTGATCCTATAGAAAAGCTCACCCCCACGACACAGCTCCATCACAAGGTGCACCGCAAACTTGTCCTCATAGATTCCCTGTATCCTTGCCACATTGGGTTGCTCCGACAAATGGTGCATGATCTGAATCTCCCTCCACACATCATCACACTCCTCTTGGCACAAGAGCTTGGCCTTTGGGATGGTTTTGCAGGCGTAACTCTTCCTTGTCTCCTTGTGGGTGCAGAGGTAGGTGGTGGCCAAGTGCCCTTTTCCCAGCACCTTCTGCCCCACAACGTAGTGCTCCTTCAGGTCCGGGGTCTCGTGCGGCAACACGTTTTTGCTCTTTGATGCGCTCCAATCTTTCGACATTTTGCCACTCTCCGACAATCTCCAACACTCCTTCGTACATGCTCCTAGTAGCAACTGATTTCCCACGATCACCATGCCACATTTTTAGTGTCTTGTAACAACTGTCTACCCTATAATTACTGTTCTTTGAATAAGGTCGAAAACCAAAATCAATTCTAAAACTTTTATATGCAGCAATCACCGTTTTCGAACCTATATTCATCGTTAATACACTCTAATTAAATAAATATAATCGTTCGCACCATTTTGCAAACACAATTGCTACGTCCAAGAAAAGCATATTCATATTCATACTCTGTTAGCAAAAATTAAGTAATTTTATTTAATATTTTAGAGAATAACCTTATTTTCATGGCACTTTTTTAACTCAATTTTTTTTATTTGTATCAGTAATTTTAATTAATACTTTTTTTATTCTAATTTTGAGTGAACTTATTTAAAGTTTATAAAATTAATGTGGGATTTCTTTTCAGAAAGTTAAGTAATCTCATCACAGCTAATTTTGAGATTTCGTTTCATAGAAGAAAAATAAACAGAACGTATGAAATTAGAAAAGGGTGAATGAACGAAAATAGACGGGGAAAAAAATGAGAAACTAAGAATATTTGATTGGAGAAAAAAAATTAAAAATATAGTAGATCTTATTGTATTTTAAAAAATTATACTTTTAAAACTTCCAAAATAAAAACTCACTTAACCACTCATTTTAATAATAAAACATTATATATTAGTATTTTAAGTTATATATATAACTAAAATATCAATACATTAAGTTGTTAAAAGGTTAGTTTTCTCTTTTTAATATCAAAATTTCACTTACTTTATTTCCATTTAACCAAACCATTTATGTTGTCTTCTTTCTATTTTCATTCTTCCAAATAAGACATTAATTGTATTGAGAAGGGATACTAATAATTTTTCATGTTTAGAAAAAATAATCTAAATAGACATTTTATTTTTATTATAAAATTAGACATACACTTACTCCTAAAATTATCTTGGGATGGTTACAAAAACTATGACTTATATATTCCTAATCCATTGTTATCTCTAGTGTCACAAATTACCAACCTTAAACCATAGTTGTTTACCAATTTTCCTTCATTCTTTTCTCTATACTTTTCTGCCTTACTCCACAAATAATAGCATCATCACATTTTCTCTTGGGCGAAAGCAAACCATTCAAACAAATTTTCATTATATATAAATATATGGTCAACATATTCAACTTCACGAATGTTCTAAAGAAATCAAGTGATAAGCCATTGCTCCAGAAGGTAAACAAAGTTCCAATACAAAACAGATTATAACCATGCGGTTGGAAAATTTTACTATCATTTTTCTTCTACCATCATTGCTCCTAACTGTACAAAAAACATCAGGTAGCATATCAAGAGGAGGAGTCTTTCATTCCAAATGCTTCTGCAATATTGAAGTGCAAATTGCTTTTCATGCTCATGCATCTACCAACATCCGGACCACCCTTTTTCATCATTGCTGCAAACTCTGCATAATCAATTCTACCATCCTGAAATACAAAGGTACGTAATTAGGACCTAAACACAAGTTCAGAAGAAAAAAAGGCCTCAAAGTACCTAAGAAAGCTCTCAAATAATTTCAAACAAACATTGTCAACAAAGATATTAAGAAGTGAACTTTAAGCCTAACTCAATCTCAACAAACCAGTTTACAAGATGAAGTTTGTGTTCACTTATATACTATGAAATGTTCAATATATAATATATACTGTGAAATGTTCGATGTGAGGTCTCCAACATAAACATAGTTGAATACCTCTAAAATATTGAGAAGTTGGCATTGAGAAGTACTCACAGAAGTACATGACAAGAAAGGATAACTCTACAGGATGATCCTCAGAACTAAAATAAAAGTAATGTGTGGTGATCACATATAAAATGCTCAAGCAGTCTTTCTGACTCACAACAGACAACTCAAGCCAAGCCAAGAGTTACAAATGAAACAAAGATCTGACTTCAGACAGCCGTAGCTATTTACTTTCTTTATCAGATCATGTACTGTAAGTAAATTACTCTTTTGCTGATTATTACACCCCACAGCAAAAAAATTCTGATGCAGCATGGGAAGTTCTTTAGGCAGAGAATCATTTCCCACTTGAAGCATCCAAAATTTTATCATCTAGTAGAATAGTAGTGAAAATTACATTGAAGCTATAATTAAAGAATATATCACTTCCAACTTCATGTAGAGTCAACTAGTTCCATAGTATAGTAGTACCCATTCCTTGCATGAGAAAGCAGAGAAAAGAAAAAATATAAAGAAAACAGAACTATTGAATATCGAATAAATTGTGCAGACAGTGTAAGAAGGCAACTTTTCTGAAATAGGACTTAGATCACCTTTTTTCTTTACCTTGTTAAGTTCAGCCATGGAGAATTGTGCATGAGGTAAGTAAAATTTTATTTCGTAGTAACATCCTAAAAAATTGCACAATTACTTAACATGGAACCCAAATCACAATTAACAACCCAACACATGACATGATGATGGGTTTTTATTCCTGTGATGAGTAAATTTTAAATCTCCAAGATCAAATTTTCTATAAACTAAAATTCCATTCTGCCTAAACTTTCCAAAAGCATCCCAGATCTGTAATGATGATGGCTGGCTTCTAAAAGAATCAAGGCAAAAACTTATTTCATTAATTTTAGAGATGATGAGTTCACGTAATATCATCAATTTTATTGGGAAAACTAAAAATGGAATCAACAAGTGTTAGTGAAACTAAACAGTGACAACAAACAATCACATCAGCAAGTACTAAAAATACCGCAAACACAATTACAGGAACTTACATTGTCTTGATCAATCTCTTTGATCATCTCATCCAGAGGTACATCACCAAGGCCAAAGTCCTTGCTAGCCTGCTGAAGCTCATCAAAGGTGATGTAACCACTACCATCTTTATCAAAATAGGAAAAAGCAGCAAGCAAATTCTCCTCTCTTTCCATCTTATTCAAGTGCAGTGTAGCAGCAAGAAATTCACCATAATCTATAGTTCCACTGTTGTCTATATCAGCCTGCCAAAGTTCATAAGAGAAGGCAATTAATGATCACACAACTCAAAATACACATTAGAAGCAGAAATTCTATGAACTTATTTGAAATAACATTAAACACCATTCTATTACATTCTCTGATAATAATAATAATAATCTACCTACCGCTTCCATAAGGGATTTGATTTCAGATTCCATGAGATTAGAGCCCACACTTTTCAAACCCTCCTTGAGCTCCTCAAAAGTTATTGTCCCACTGTTGTCTGTGTCAATCATTTTAAATAACTCTTTCAATCCACCTATTTCTTCCTCTGAAAGTCTTTCAGCTATGACCTGAAAAGAATATTTGAATGGGTTTAGGGTTTGATATGAATTGATATTTTGAAATAAAGAAAATATAAAAGTGATTTAATCATCCTTAACTGGAACAGGCCGAAATCTAACAAATGATAAAAATATCCATCAAAATCGAGAAAGCTCTAATATGAAAGAAATGAATTCATAGAAACTGGCAATTCTGTATACATAATTTTAAATAAATAACTAACTGACATCACATCTGTATTTAGCTACCCCTATTTTCTTATGTAATATACATTCATCATCATCACAACCCTTGTATTTATGACATCACAAAAGCATTCTAAGATCTACAATCCTATATACAAAGTATTGGCTCATAGAAATTCATAACAAATTATTATGTGGAAATGATTAACAAGTTCATAAGTATTAAAAGGCAAATGCTACTTTTAAGCCATACACAAGTTATGAACTTATCCCATTCAACAAGTAAACAAAAAATATTAAGAAAAAAATTAATATCATTGATGAAATCAAACAGAAAAGGGTAAGGCGTATAGTGATAACCAAACCTACCCGTAATGCCATCTTCTTAAGTTTATTCATTGCTGAGAAATGCTTTAGGCGTGTCAAAACAGCAGAGTCCAGAGGTTTGTCAGGTGCAATATCATCAACAATCCAAGGGTTACCTGATTATACAAGACTCCATAGTAGTTAAATCTGCTACAAAGCTTTGGTAATATAATGATATGGCATACACCAACAGCACATGAAAATCCAGTGACGACTAGTACTCAAGGAACTCACATAAAACTTCATGAGCGGAAATTCTTTTCTTAGGGTCCCTTTCTAGCATCTGTTTTACCAATTCTTTAGCATTTTCTGAGATACTTGGCCACGGCTCAGAAACAAAATCAAGCTCTCCGTTTATAATCTGTCTGAAAATTCCTGCTTCACTTTCTGAAGGTAATACAAACAAAAAGTGAAAGCAACTCAGGCACAAAAAGGGTAACAACTAGATGACTAAATAGTATACAGAGAGAAAAATCTTCACAACTGTGAGTCCAAGAAATATACAATAAACATTAGAATCGTTACCAGCCCAGAAAGGTGGCACCCCACTCAGTAAGATGTATAGGATAACACCAGCGCTCCATACGTCCACTTCTGGTCCATATTGCTTGCACAACACCTCAGGGGCAACATAGTAGGGACTTCCCACAACATCATGAAAGGCTTGTCCTGAGGAGAAACAAGAAAAGGAATGGTGAGTCGTACATGCAGTAAATACATATATTGCTTTCTTTTAGGTACTGACTAATACGTAAAGGAAAAAAGTATATGTTCAACGTCATGAAAAATAGAACAAAATTGCATCTGATGCAGAATATAGGTATTCGATTCAAGCACTGAACCCCTTGGCCCAAACTATACATGTTTCTATCCAAAAGGGAACCATGGAATCGAAGATTCTTTGTAATGAGCTCCTCTATCCAAGCATATAATAACAAGGTTTTATATAAAAAGTCCAAGGTATTTGGAACATGTAACTGCAATTTTGCAGAAGCTACATTTATCTGCAATTTCCTACAACATCAAAAATCTCGATGAAATCATGACCACAAGTTAAAACACTTGTTCATAATTAATAAAATTTGTAGACATACCATATATCATAAGCATTGGAAAAATCACCTGAGACATGTATATGCATTACAAAATAGACAAAACATATATGCAGGTGCTTTTGAGGCGTTCTACATTCACGATTGGAGTTTTATCTCAATAATATTGTGTAATAGACAACTTATATGCAGGTGCTTTTGTGGTTGATCTACATTCACATTTGAAGTTCCACCTTAATAATCTTGTATGATAAAAAATTACTATAAAGGTTAAAATAGATTACAGACGTGAAATTTGAATTGTGATTAGAGAATAGAGAAGAGACGAAAGGAACCTGGCTTGTAGAAGACAGAGAGGCCAAAATCTGTGGCCATCATCTTGGCATCTTCACCAGGGGTGTCAAACAAGAAATTCTCAGGCTTGAGATCCCTATGCATGACCCCAAGAGAGTGGCACCCCTCCACCACCCCAACAATGGTCTTTATCAACTTTGCAGCCTCTTTCTCGCTGTAATGCCCCTTCTGAATGATCCTGTCAAAAAGCTCACCCCCGGCACACAGCTCCATCACAAGGTGCACGAACACAGAATCCTCGTACGTGGCCTTTATCCGAACAACGTTGGGATGCTCCGACAAATGGTGCATGATCTTAATCTCCCTCCACACGTCATCATAATCCTCCTGACAGAGAAGCTTTCTCTTGGGGATTGATTTGCATGCCAAGAGCTTCCCCGTGGTCTTGTGCGTGCACAGATAAGTGGTCCCAAATTGGCCTTGTCCCAGCTTCTTCCCCAGAACGTAGCGGTCCCTTAGTCTCGGTGTTATATGCGGTAACACGCTACGTTTGGATGCATGAGGATTCCTCTGCATTTTGTTTGAACTCCAAAATGTTTCTGTGGGGGGAGGTATGAATGAATGAATGTGATGATATGTTATTATTGATCAGAGTTTATTTAACTTTTTCAAATTGTGAAAGCTATAACTATTTTTGTTTAGATGGAGGATATGAAATCATAGTCATGATACCCAAAGGAACATAGTTAAGAATGAGATTATGATGTTGTTATTTAGGTTGTGCTTAAGTTATTGTGTCTTGTTTTGGTTGTGGGAATAGAATTTTTCAATATAAGCCATCCATCACCTCATCTCAAAATAATGGTTAATTTTCAAATCTATAAATTAATTCTTTTCTTCCTAATTCTTCTCTTCATTGCTACCTTCATTCTATCTTTACATTTAATCTTTATTAAGATGGAGAATCTTATCAATACAAAAAATAATAATCAACTTTTTTAAATCATAAATAAATAACTATGAGAAATTATTTTTAAAAGGGGAAATATTCAACATTAGAGTTTACATTTTTGTAAAAAAAAACAATTTATACAATAGGTTATGAGTCCTATGTTAACTTTTTATATTATTTACCAACATTAAACAACGTTAAGAGTTTAATTTTATGTATCAATAATATAAATTTACTTTTAGAAAAGGATGGAATAAGTTGACCCACGAATTTGAGGAAATTTGATAAGAAAACGGTGAATTGATCAATTTAATATGAAAAGACAAAACCAATAGTTACTGTCATCTTTTTGCCAATAAAAATCGAACGATAGAATACTTAGACAAAATAAAAAAATATTTTAAGAACTTTACATAATAATTTTTTAATAATAAAAAATATTTTAAGAACTTTACATAATAAAAATTTTAATGATTTAATTAAAACTACCTAAACTTATTAAGAGGTGATTAAAATTTAATTAATTTTTATTATAAAAAATAAAATATAAAATAATGAATATGAAGTTATTATATAAATTATCAAGGTACTAATATCCCATAAGTTATCCTAGTCGAGTTTGTATGGCAGTCCTCACTTATCATCTCTTAATTTAAATCATATTTAAAATAATTAAAAACATATGAAAAATGTATATATAATTAATTTTTATTATCTTTTCAATTTTATATCATCTTTACATTGCAATCAAATTGAAATAAGTGACATATTCTAAATATGGAATTTACCATATACATATTTCTTTAACAAGTTATATTGTTTTAAAAAGTAGATAAACTCTTATATCAAGAATATAAAATAATATAAAAAAAAACATTTTTAAAAGGGCCCAAAAGTACTAAAAATTAATATATTTGAGAATTATGTTTCTTTTAACTACATATAGGGTATAGGGTATGTTTGCTGGTAATTGATTAGTTTTTAACTTAAATCACAATATTTAACTTATAATTTATATAATATGATAAGTTAGTTTATTAGATTGAAAATGTTTGGTAAACTAATTAAAAAAATCAATATATATATAACATAGAATATAACTGCATAAATTTTATTAAGTAAATAAAATTTACATTTTTAAAATATATATATATATATATATATTATTATGTAATTATATATATATATATATTATTATGTAATTATAATTTTAGTTTTTTAAATAATTATATTTTTTATTAAATCTTTTAGTATTTTTACTTATTTTTTAATGGTTGTATAGTTTTTATTTATTTAGACGACTGATTTCATTTAAATAAATTGAAGTAAGAAAAAATAATTAAATTTATTTTTTTATTTCTCAATTTAAATTAGTGTTACGTGAAATTTATATTCTTACAATTTTCACTCTATATAAATTTCACGTGTTGTTATGTAATGAAATATTCTTACTTCAATTTATAATATTATTTTTTTATTTGAATTATATACGGAACTAAAAAGTAACTTAATAAATACTAAAAACATATTTTTGTAAAATTAAAAAAAGCAATAATAAGTACAAAAATTAAAATATCATTATTAATGTTACCAGTTGTACCTTTAAAACTAAGATTTTTCATGAATAATTATCACCAAGTTTGGGTAGTAATGTATCCATATTAAAAAAAATGGGCATAGGGAGAATAAAAGTAGGATAGGGTGATAAAAAAATAGAAATGTATGTTAAAAAAGTTAAAGTAATATATGGTTAACCTTGGCATGGGACACTCATTGTCGCACTAGTTCTTCAATCAATGTAAATATGATTATTTTTGGATAAAGCTGCACTACACATGTGTTCTTTCATGACAAAGGTTGATCACAAATAACTATGTACTTTACTGTAAATCATGTTCCTCGTGAAAAAATGGCTTCTATGCTTTTTGTTTCTCTTAAGCACAGATAGCATAATCTGGGATCACTGATAAAATTAAATCACTGCATCATTGTGCATGAGAAAAAGGAAGAAGAAGAGAGAATTTCAGAAATGAGCTGCAAAAACAGATCAGATCATGGGTCATTCTTGCATTAAAAACATGTGCATCATTTACTCCTACTTTTAGCCATATCAGTGCATCATCCACGTTGAGTTTGTGGAGAACTAAGTTTTTATAAAAAGTCACAAGGAGGCAATTTGGAAATTCAGAGTGTGAAGAAAATCTTTAGTTCTATAGAAATGGAAAAAGTGATGATCATGCTTAGTAGAATTCCGACTTGGCTTCCATCTCACTATTGTAAATCTTCTCGCTAGATTAACCGCAACTTAGATGTGTATTTTGACTCTTCAATCAGAATTTCATTTTCAGATTTCAAGAGTGCATGTTATGATCGATCGTGCTTGTTATTATGGAATGGAACTGCTTATATATCAAGTCGCAATCATTTCAAACATAATAAAGTGGTATCCCAATTGAGCGATTGATTAATACTGCAGGTAAATATATATAGCAAAAAGACTGTAATAAGGTAGTCATATGATTCTTACACCATGAAATGATCATAAAACTGATCTAAATCTAGATGACATGAGAGAAAATGAAGATGAAATCTGAAACCAGTGTTTGTGTAGCTACAAACCACAAGGAAACAAAATCTTAATTATAATTAGTCTTTACAAACAAATGAATCACTCGGCAGAGGGTGTCAATACCTTAACCATAACCTGCATGACACTCACTCTCGTTTGTAAGGACAATATGTAATTAGCAGTTTCTCTGAAGAGTCCATCCAACCCCAAAGAATCACAGTTGGGTACAAGGCTTTTCAAAGTTCTCACGCGTCTCCGAATCCCATTTGATCCTCTTCTAGAACCACCCCTTCTCTTCATCAAAATCCTCCTTGGCCTCCTAACACCCTTCTTTGCTTGTGCAGCCAAGAGTTTGGTCCTCAAACACCTGTATGATGAAGTTCTGTTTGGTTGAGCTCCCTGATGCAGATCCTTCAAAGAGAGGGAAACGGGTAAAGGGTGTGAAGAAATTCCCATGATGAAGCTCTCTTAAGTTTTGAAATTCAGGGTCTAACACAAGAGGGGTGTGCATAAATGGCACACCAAGAGAGCATAATTTATATATATGAGTTGTTTGCATTAAGGATTAGAAGGTGGGGCCATAGTACAATTTCCAAAGAGGCTTCCAAGGGAATGGGAGAGAGACAGGTGTACCTAAGTGTGTTGCTTGCTGCTTTGGGCATGTTCTCCAACCCAATGCACATGCATCCACATGATTCTCCTTCACAACACCCAACCTCTCTCTAAACCACCACCTTTCATCACACACACACACACCTTCATCTAGTAAGACCACCCTGGATTATTCCCCTCCCACTTTCCAAATTCAATGCACTCACCATTTCAATTACCCTCCTTCCAGCTCAATCAACGTGGCATTCCACATATACAAACTCATCCCTTCATTATCTTTACTACCTGCTGCTTCAAAGGAAACCATGTTACTGCTCACTACAACATTAAAGTATTCCAGGACTATTATTTGTCACTCCTTCTGTAAACAAAAAGTGGACATTTTGGATCACCATGTTGGGATAAGATAGATAACCTCCCAGATTCATGAACCCTGTTACTTTTTCCATTCAACTCATGATGAAGAATCAGTGTTCAAAACAACTTCCCATACGTTTTGCTCATGCCCTCTTCTTTCCATACACAACTGATATATAACAAAACACGATACATTGTACTTAGTACTTCCACATACACGATGTGAGATGAGATCCGACAAAGATTCCTCCTTTACCTTTAATTCTGAATCTTCTCATGATCCCAAAAACCAAGGGAGCAATGAAGGTGCAGACCATGCCTCCCCTAAAACATGAAGCCTGACCAGACTACAAACCAATCAAGGACTCAAATAACACCCACATACATGCATGAGAATCCAAGTAACAAGTCTCTTCCATGTGGATGACAAAAGCTAAAGCTGTGTGAAATATAGAAATTTAGAAAAGATATTCGTGTAATCTATAATTTCCCACACATCAATTCATTTATGTTCAAAATTAAGTGTTACTAGATCTTCATATATAGCTAGATTCTGTGGTCCTAAAAATTTAAATCTTGATATGATTGTAGGAATGAAATTTCTCACCTTTTACATATCTTTTTACCAAGTAAAGTCACTCTTTTATGGGATATTAGTCTCTTTTTTTTTTCACGCGTGAATAACTTTTCTACATGACATTGAAGAAGGAAACACTTTATCTGAAAATTCAATATATGTAACCAAGTCTTAAATTTCCTTTATAAAAAGAATAGGAGATTGTTCCAATTCAATTCGTCTCTCAAATCCATCACATTTCTGTTCCAAATTGAATCGTCCTTTAAAAAAAAAAAATGTACTTTACTAAGCTATATTCTTCTAAATAAAAGAAAAACAATACGTACAAAACAGAAATTACGATCTTTCTCTAAATAGAAAACAAAATACACTATCTCTTTATAATAAAATAAAAAATAAAAAATAAAAAATAAATAAATATATATATATATACCTCTATTCAATAAGAAAAATACTAAAAAAAATTCTCAACTTCTTGGTTAGATGTGCAACAATTGTTTTGGGTTATTTAACTGTATAGAAATTAATGATATTTATGTACAAACATTTAAATTTAAACATTTTTTTCCATCCATTCATATTTCACTTCCAAAAGCGATAAACTTTACATTATAGTTTATCATTGCTACATTTTTCAAGTACGTTTACACGCAAAAGTCTATTTTATACTTAGTAAAATAAAAAATAACTTCTAAGTTCTTTCACTTTCTTCTCTCTTAAATGACAACTACACACTTAACACGGCATACAAATTCTACAATTCAAAATGCAAATTTGCATTCTCATTTATAAAAATGTCTATTAATTGAATTTTATAATTTGAAAGTAATTTTCTAGATTCATAAATAATTTTTTAATTATAAAATTTGGAAGTCAAATTTATATTCTGAATTTTAAATTTAGAAGTCATTTTATTAAAAAATAACTTTCAAATTTTAAAATTTAGAATACAGATTCATAAAAGTATTTTTGGAATTACAATAATTATGAAGATATAGGAAGAAATTAACTCACAAAGGTCATAGCAGCGTATTTGGAACAAGTCAGATCAATAATACACATGTATGTATGGGACTTTTATGATTTTTGTTATAATAAAATTTTAACTTACAACAAAATTATTCAACATTTTATAATGAAAAATTGTCAAATACAGATATGCGCTATAAATTATTTTTTATGTTTGTTGTTATATATGTAATTTCAACTTTTTCACATATTTATAAACAAATTACATAATTTTATAATTAAAAATTGTAATAAAAAATTATTATGCTATTTTAATAAGTATAAGTATATTTTCAGGAAAATAAATCAAACTATCAAACAACATTTAGGAGATGCATTCATCTATGTTCAATACAAGAAAAATATATTTTAGCTGTAAAAAAAAAAGAGAGCTATAAAAAAGAAATCATTAAAAAGGATGAAGTCTACTCAAGTTGGACACAAATATAAATGACAAATATTATGTTCACAATGGAGACCTTTAACTCACACTAAAAATTATTAAAATAATAATAATAATAAGTTAGCGTCTTGAATTGGGACACAAAGTAAATGTAATGGAAAAAAAAAAGTGACAGAATAATATTGAGTCTAGAATGGGGACAACAAAGTAGATACAATGCAAGTTAATATTTTATTACATTTAGCGTAGGTTTAGCCGACACTAATATTTATTTTCCAGGTAGTGTTCCCAATGACGACAATTTACTCATATTTGTTTTCTCAGTGTCCTCAACACTAAGTTTAATTATTGTTGGAGATCTCACATCAACTAGAGACTAGGACATTTCATAGTATATAAATGAGTGCAAACCTCACCTTATAAGCTGATTTTAAAGATTGAGTTAGGCTTAAAGTCCACTTTTTAATATGGTATCAAAGTCTTTTCGAGTCTATTCTAACAATTGTTTCACTACAAGAAAAACATCAAATAGAAACCAATTTTAGAAAAAAAAAATGGTTTCTAAATTAGTTTCTACTATTGTTAAATTGTTTCTAAATTGGTATCTAATTAGTAACTAAGGTTTTAACTACCAATTATTTAGTTTATAAAAATTGCCTAAAACATATGTTCACAACTTTTAAAATGTTAAAAGAATAAACAACACTAAAAAAATGGTTGCATAAAAGTAGTTATAAAAGTGTTGTCTACTATCATATTTTAGACAATAATCTGTAAAATTTTGTTGTCTAAACAAAAAAATCGTTACTTATTACTTTAGCACACAACCACATAGATGACGACTAAAAATTTGTTGTCAATTTATTGTCTAAAGTAACGATTTTTATAGTTTAAACCACAACTTTTTCATTGTTATTCAAAATATGTTTGTTGTAATATGCATTAATAAAGAACTTAATGTTAACTTGTTTGGAAAGTCACTAATATTAGATAAAAAAAAAGTAAAACATGACAAGGTTTATATATTGAGTTTCACCACATATATATTGAAGTTGAGAAGGTAATGACCAAAAAGAGAATTGTAGAAGAAAAAGAAAATTCTCACTCTTAAAGGAGTGATAGTATCCATCAAAATTATCCAAATAGTTGTTGGTTCATGAAAAAAATATATATTTTGACTTAAAAGATATGATCATCGATGTAACCATCTAAATTTTGAACCAAGTGTCATTATTATGACTAGAATGAAGTTATTTAAAATATTGAATACTATAAAGTAATTAAGATTCCCAACTAAAACAGAGAAAACTAGATAAAACAAAATGCAAAATTTTGATAAAAAATAGACACTTACAAATTTTTTTCCTTCACTAGTATATTGTTTCAAATATTTACCAAAAAAAAAACTTATTGTATCAAATAATTACTCAAATAACACGGTCTACTAACAGTTCAGAGTTCGGTCCCATTTTAAACTTCATTTTTTTTTCTATTTAAAAAATGAACGACAATTTTAAAATAAAAATATCATCTTAAAATAAATATTTTTGAAAAATAAATATTTTGAATAACGTTATAGAAAAAATTATATTTAAAAAAAATACAAGTTTAGAAAAGAAATTATATTGAGAAATAATATTTTAGAAAATTAAATATATTAAAAGAAATTACAAAACCAATTATACTGATAAATAACTATTTAAAAATATTATAATTTAAAAAATAATTATTTAGAAAAGTAATTATTTCAAGAACTAATTCACTAAAAAAATGTGAAAATTTAATTTGTTATAAAATGAAATATTTAGATAAGTGATTATTTAGTTTTGTGTTGAATTAAAAGAAAATAATAGCTATTTATTTATAAATAAGTTACAGATTAAGTACATGTAAATGTAAAAAATGTAAGAAAAAAAAATCCTATATTAAAAAATATTTTTAGTCATTTTTATTTTTATTTTTTACTTATACAATTTTAAAATTTGTTTTAAATTATACACACAATTAATAAAATAATTATGATGATAACAATATGGATAGAAATTAGGGAATAGTATTTTTTATAAAAAAAATATTTTTATAATTTTTTACTTTTCTTTGAATAATTATTTACAGACCAAATTATTTCATTTATAACTATTTTAATTATTATATTTATTATTCACAAATGAATAATTTAAATTATATAAAACATTTTCCACTATTTTTTAAAAACAATTTTTTCCTTTTCTCTATGAAATTTTCAAACCAAACTTTTAAAAATAAGTTCTTTCAAAAATTTCAAATGTTAATTTCGTTAACAAATTTTTCTTATTTACATATTTTAAAAAATATTTATTGCTTAAAATATATGTTTTTTAAATAACTATCTTTTAAAATTATTTATTCTATATATTTTTTTTAAAACTCAAAATTATCAATTCTATTCTATGTTATTCATTTTTAAATAAAAAAAATCCAGTACAAAATGAAACCAAATTATAAAGCGTTACATTAAAATGTGTTATTTGGATAATCATTTGACAAAATATACTATTTAGGTAAATATTTGATATAATATACTATTAAAGAAAATAAATTATTGAAATTTTCTATTTTGTTCACAATTTCGCTGAAATGCATTATCTAAGTTTCATCAAGCTTATGAACATATCATATTACAATGGTTCACATTAATTTGACAACTTGAAATGTTTATGATGTATATGAAGCGAAAAATCAAATAAAAAAGCAAAAGAAAGGACAATTTTCCTTCAATCAACCAACAACGAATAGTAATACACATAAAAATATCATTTTGGAAAACTTTAAATACAACCGTTGGTGATTTCGCGAAAGAAGGATCTAGAAGTTCAAAAAGAAAATAATATACACCTTTTATAATGTATTTTTCCACCAAACAACATCACAAGAATTTTGAAAAGCTATATTCATAAAGTTCACGACTTGTCCATAATAACAACAAAATTTAAAAAATTCTACCGATATACATTAATGATTGGGAATAACATTATGATTTTCTCAATAACATTATTGATATTTGCTATGAATTTTATTGCAATGACTTTTTTTTTCTTTACGCATTAAATTTTGAGGTTTTTACAATTTAGTTTTGTCCTTCAATTTTTTTTAACAAACTGAGTCTGGTCTTTTTGAATTATAAATTTTGTCTCAATAATTTTTTAATTGAAATTCTTATTTGTTTTGTTTTATTATGAATAATCTTTTGTTTGCTTAATTGAGGAAGTAAAAGACTAAAATTCTCACACATATATGTTTGGATGTGGGTGAGGAATTTAATGAATTGATTAATGTTTATTTGATTAATTCGCAAATTGATTGACATTGTGTTTGGTTAATTCACTTCTGTTTGGAAATTGGATGAACGATATATATGCCAACTGATGAATGAACTCGAGAATCAATCTGCTATTTAACTTGCTTTAGTCTAGTCTTTTTAAATTTTATATCTTCAACAAACAACAACCATTTTTAATTAATTGTTCTTACTAACCCAAACCATTTGCAGACAATTTTTAAACTTTGTTGTACTGAACTTGTAATCGAATTCGTTGGAAGATAAATTGGGGTTAACTAACTCTCTTTATACTGTAATTTTGTTAACTTTTCATGTAGTAGACGGTCTATGCTAAGCACCAAACAATCCAAGACATTGCATTAAACGACCTACACTCATACTTAGGGATCGCAATGCGAGTTGGTCCGCCCCACATAGAATATGAAGGTTGATTTTACTAGCCCGTCTCGCATAAGATTTGGTTTGTGGGCCTACAGGCCAACCCACATAAAAATTAATAAGAAAATAATTTTTTTAAATTTTTTTTTGAATTTTTTAATTTAAATGCATTAGGTAAATAGTATCACAATATTATTCTCACGACACATGTGCAATAAGATGTGAGTAAAATTCCGAAATGTGAAATATGAGACTACGTGAAGAAAATATGGGAATGCAGAAAGAAATTTCAAGATTTTTAAGTTATGCGGGTCAGCCCGCCCTGTCCCGCACTTGGTTTGCGCAGGTTGCGGGTTATGCACTAAAGCGGGCTAGTGGGTTGGAATAGGTAGCTCGCCCCACGTTTTTCTCAATGGGTCGCAGGCCGGCTCGCTCCACTTTTCTATCCCTACTCAAACTCTTTGTTTTGATTAAAAATGAAAAAGTAGTCTTATTTTTCTTTTAAGGTGACATTTTGAACTTGTAGTTTCCTTACTTTTATGAGTTTATCAGTGGTTGTGGTGGTGATTATCAAGTCAAATTTCACTTTGGATAATTGTTTTGTACATTTATTCATCATTGGGCATATTCCTTTAGCACAATTATCTTTTTTTAGACATTATTCAAAATTCTTGCCCATTGCTTCTTTACAACTCAAACTTTTTTTATCTTGACTTTCAACAATGATCATTATTGATACCCTAGATAGTCTAAGACCCTATAGAACATTTTTTGAGACACTAGACAATTTGATGACTAGAATTTCATGAAGAGTTCATGTTTTGACGATAACAAAAACAACTTAAATGGTTTATTTGTATTTTAAATGTTCTAACAATATTTTTGTACAACTGCAGTACACAATAAATTTTGAGTGTCTACAAATGTTTTCATGATAAACTGCATGATCAAACTTATTAATTGCATAACAAAATTAATACTGGATGTTTTATTTGTGATTTGAATAATCTAATAATGTTTTGTACAGTTGAAGTATCTAATAGACCCTATAAATGTCCACAACTTTTTTCATGACAGGTGATTTGATATACTGTTTATGATAGACAATCTGATGAACAAATTGAATGCATAACAAATTTTGTTTGAAATAGTTAATTGTGAAAAAACAAAATCTTAAAAATACATATACTTGTTAAAAGCAGATTTAATCAAAGTAGTATAATATATGAAAACAAAATATTTTATTTGCTTTTTTTTTAACAAATATATATTTGCAACGTTTTTTTGGGAAAAAACCTTTATTATGTATTTCATTATTCTTGCTTTGGTAACTAAGTATGTTGGTGAGTGGAAGCTCTTAAATAGTTGAGTTAATGGGATTGGATGTAGCTCGAGTTTTGGTGAACCAAGATAATTTCTCGTGTGTTGTTCTCTCTATGTTGTTGCTAGTAACTTTGCTTTGTTGTTTATTTTATCTTTACTTTATTAGATAGTCTGACTAGACGATCTGATTAGATGATCAATTAGATAGTCTCTTTACCCGCTATGAAAAGAGTTCAACTCCATTCAACCCCTTTTTGGAGCCAACTACACCTACAACAATGTACTTACTTACACATATTTGGATGCTTTACAAGCATCCACTAAGTTTAAGTTACTTAAGGTTACCACATTGACATTTAACATATTGTATGTTTAGTTATGTGTTGAATGTGAGAAAGAGGCATCAAAAGCATATCCCTTGTCTTGTAGAATTACCTTGTTTGGTGGAACCTCAATTGTCTCCTAAAGTTACCGTGACATTTTCCTATTTAATTATGATTGATTTTAAATAGTGATAATAACTAAATATGGTTTAACTCAATTGGAATGAGTTAATTTGTTTGGGGTTTGTTCTTTAAGTAATAAACTTCATAGTTTATATAAAATCAACATTGGTCTCTCCAATCAATTACAGTTGCATCCATGGTTATCAAACTCACGAGTTAACTTATTAACTCGTCTGAGTTTATGTTTCTACTCACTCTTTATGAGTTAATTTGGAAGCAAACTCAGTAGTCTCATTGTAAACTCAGGTGAACTCACGAGTCTGCCTTTGAGTTGGAGAGTCCATGGGTTTTTCTTTAAACCCAAAACAATTCCATTTGTAAACGAAAAATCAAATAAACTCATCTCTTTTGCTCGCGTTAGGATTTGTTGGCTAAAGTCACTAGGCTTTCGTCTTTCATCGTGTTCGTGGCTATATTTTCATGGTTTCTCACGTCGTCTCTTATTGTCATTGACACATTCATGGTTGCTTTCGTATCAGTTATGATCGTGCGGTGATCGCGTTGGTGGTCACGTTTGTCTCGTGCGATGGACGTGTTCTTCTCGTGCAGTGGTCTTGTTCATCTCGTGTGGTGGTTACGTCGTCTAAATTGTGATCTACGGTGGTTGCGTTCGTATAGCACGGTGGTTATATCATTTTAGTGTTGTGTTTGGGAAATTTAGGACAAACACAATTGTAGTTTTTTTTTAATAGGGTGCATATCCACATGTTTTTTTTTTAAAGTTGGGGTGCGTATAACAATTTTTTTAGTTAAGTTGGAGTGCATAATTTGCAATTTTTTTGGGATGAATATCTACGTATTGGAGAAATTTTTTAATTGTTTTTTTTAATTGGAAATATTAAATCAATACACATATGTAGATTGTGAAAATTTAAAAAGAATAATTTCATTGTGATTTTAATTTCAGAACATTTCATTTTTTAAATTCATGAAATTATATAATTCTCATTCATTACTAAGTATAGTTATTTTAGTGTTGTTGACTTATTTATTTTAACTACTTTAATTAATTATATTATTGAAATATTTTTTTATATGAAATAAACTCTTACGAGTTTACAAAACTTTCAGAAGTTTATGTAAACTCTTGAGTTTGATAACATTGATTGCACCTAAACATTGCTCAAGTTGACACTTGTCACAACTTCTTGAGTTTCTCTCAAAGCCAACTCTTTCACTTGCATATTCCATCTCTTTGTGTGAGAAAATTTTGTCTTTGAATAATGTTCATAGTATTATTATTACTATTTGGAATTATCTTTGTCTCAATAATTTATTATTAAATTTAATTTGTGTATTTCATTTTTTTCATAAATGATAAATTTACACATGTCACTTATTTTAGTAGTTTGGATTGATTGTGTCTCACCATGCATTTTTCCACTTACGATGTAAATTGTTGATGACCTTCTTCTCATGCTTGCTTTCTTTTAATTGTATTTTTTTTTATGGAGAATGATTGAACTTGTGGAAGTATGTAGGAATTGAAGTTATGAACCATGGTTGTTTTGGAGTATATGAGTGGAATAAGCCTAATAAATAGTTAGGACAATTCACCAGGAAATGTCTTGGCTAAAATTTGGTAGCATAACACTCATATATTTCTAATATAATTTTATAAGAGGCTAGCACACTTATTTATAGTGATAGGGTCAGTTAAAAAGAGTGCCAAAATTCAAAAATTCAAATTCAAATTACAATCCTAGATCTAGAAGAGCCAATGAGAGTGTGTCAAGTAGAACTCATGCTTTCCATGTGTCTTGATCCTCTCAAATGAAAGGTCTTCTCATTTGATAGGATCCTCTCAAATGAGACGTTAACAAGTGTCACATCTTCATTAGTTCAAATCATTTCCATTTAGGAAGTGCCACGTGGCAAGTCACACTCTACGTGCCTAGTCACACTCTCCATGCCTTCTTCCATGTGTAACACATGTTAATATTGTCCTCATTTTGTGTGCAACTCCTCTTGGGCGTCTAGGGTTTACACTGGACTCAAAGAAACCCAAATGTAACCTAAATGGTTTATGCCATAATATTCTAACCCTATTCAACTCCTGACCCAAATACAAGGTCCAAAATCCCATTCTAGTTGGCCTAAAATACAATGCTCAATTATTCTATGTTACTAGGCTCTATACATGGCCCATGAAATACAAAACTACATTTATAATATGAACATGGCCCATTAAATATTTATAATTATAAATATTTAAATATTTTTTTTATCAAATTTACATTATTTTGTATTTTTTTCTAAATTAGTTCTAATATATTACCAAAAATTAATTTAAATTTATAAAAAAATATTTAATAGTTTATTATTTAAATATTTATAAAGATATGGGTAAATTTGTAATTCTACACTTACATATTTTTAAAAAATTATAAATACCCTTATAACTATCATATCATTCACCAACTTCAATAAACTTTCCTCACAAATCCACTATAACATACCTTAATCCAAACATCTCTTTCTTCACACTTTCCTCTCAAATCACTACAAATCCACCCCCTCAAATCCTCCCCCCAATCCAAATACACCCTAAACAAATTTTAATAATTGTAGAATGCTTTATATATTTATCATTTTGCAATTTTCTTTTAACAAAACATAGATATTAAAAGTATATTAGTGATGTCTTACATTGTGCAAATATTTCCATAATTCATAAACCATTAAACTTTTATAATCTGTAACCAAGATAAATTAAAATAATTATATAAAACTACAATTATATAATTTGTCCATCCCTCAAAAAATTAATAGTTAATTATATAGTATGTGATGGAATAAAAGTTTTAGATGTAATTTTATATTTAATTAATATTTAAATATATATTAAATGAAAATTATTCATTAAAAACTAAATATAATATTATTATATTTTTAATTATATTTGAATGTATGTTTTTCGCTCTTATTGAGTAAATAAAAAATAGTTTAAAAATAATATTTGTTTTATAATTTTATAGAATATTTCAAAGCAAATTTTCATTTTAAAAATAAAACTTTTCAATTTCGATAGGTATGGATAAAGATGGTCTCAATCAATTTAATTGAATAAAATAGAAAAAGAGAAATTTGGGGAAAAATACATTGAGATTGGAAGATTCTCCTTTGAACTCCCATTTCTTCTGTCCGTTTGCGTCTTCTCGCTCAGATCTAAAATCCGGAAAACCACATTCTCTCTTTCTCTCTCTTCCTTCGAACAGAACTGCGACGATGTCGAGTGATAGCGACGAGGATGAGCTCCTACAGATGGCACTGAAGGAGCAAGCGCAGCGAGATCTCAACTACGGCAAACCCTCCAATTCACGCAAGCCCGTCGCTAACTTCGTCCAACAGCCGAAGAAACCTGCGCCTCCGTCCAAACAGTCCAAAGGCAGAGTCGCCGACGATGACGACGATTCCGAAGTCGAGATGCTCAGCATCTCCAGTGGTGACGAGGATAACGCCAGAGATCCGGTTGCCGCCTCCAAGACCCGAGGCGCTGCCGCCACTGGAAGACCGGCGCGCGAGGACGATCGCACCTGGGACGGCGAGGAGCCTAGTCGCTGGAAGCATGTTGACGAGGCTGAGGTAATGCGATCATCGCTTTTGTCTGTGCTTTGCATTTTCGACGCACTGAACCGAATTAATCTAATTTTATTCTATTAATTAACTAATTAATTAGTAGTCTTATTACTTTCGAACCTAATCCCTATAATTTCGATAGGATTTATTGCTATAATCTATAAATATTCGCATACTTCCTCGTAATGCAAGAGGAAAATCTTAGGAATATGAGATGGCAGTAGATAAGGTTGATATGGAAACATATCATAGAATTAAAAGAAAAGAAGAGGAGACATAGTAAACCCTGAAATATATTGATTAATAATATGCAGATAGACATAGCTCATCGTCATACATTTAGATAACAAGAGAAGTTACTGAACTATGTATGCACTAACTAACTAATCGGAGAAAAGTAGTATGAGCAACTGGTGTTGCAGATAACCCTACTTGTAGGTAGTATAAATGCTAGTGTATCTTTACTCTTGGACCCTTTCAGTTATGTAAACATTGGTTCAGTAGAACCTATTCAAAGGTTTTTAGACTGTCTAACATAGTATAGTCTCAGTAGCATGCCTAGTTTTCTACAGTGTTTACCAAGATTGAAGCGTCTTATGCTGATGACCAGTTGTGAGCGTCTTATGTTGGTGCTTGTGACCAGGCGTGGGCGACATTGTTCATGTGTGCACTTGTGCAGAGTTACTTAGGTTGGGTTTGCCTATAATTAGAGGGATCTTGTATTGTCAATAACTTTATGCTTAACAGTCAATTAGTTAAAGTTGTTACAAAACTGATAGCTCAGAGAGCGATAGTTCACTAAGAGGTAAACTTCTAGTTGTAAAATCTGTTTTCATAGTGAATTTTGCTGTAGGTTGAAGTTTGTTAATGCTTCAATTGAACTATGGTATCTATTTTCTGCTTGTGATCTTCTACCTCCTTCACCTCTCTTTCTTCATCTTTTGTTTGCGGTAAATTCTGTTCAGATATTGTTTGTGTGGTAGACGATCTTGCTGTAAACTTGTACATTTAAATTCACAACAAGTTCAAGTAACTACAATGTGATAGTTTTGAAACTGTTCGTGAAGTATTAGTTTCACTTTTGATTGTTTTTGTTTACTTGTGTTTTGCAACTTTCATGTTCCGATGTTAGACCCTGATGTATACTGTGTACTTGAAACAGTAAATAATTTCTATATCAATTCCTTCTTTTAACAAGTTGTTTAATGTCTATCGTGTTTCATGGAATTTTGCTTTATCTGCCATTCAAATAACTTGCAATTGACAATTGTCTTTCATTTTGCTACAGCTAATAATCTGTAGTGGAAAGTCTGCAGGCAGTATTAATAATATACTAATAACATCGTAGATCCTATTATTGATGTGCATGGTATAACTAGGCTGAGATTATGCTTGCCTTAAATGAAGTGAGTTTAGAGGGCTATGTGCCTGTTGAAAGAGATTAGATTTGTAGGTATCTTATGTTTTATGGGATATATTTGGTCTGTCATTTGTGTTTTTCGTTTCCTTATTTTTTTGTTATTTATAGTTATTATTCATTATGATAGTATACTAAGGTAGCTTTTGGAATATGCTATTCACAAACTTGGAAGTTTGAGATTTAGGTGCTCTGTTCATGAAATTCTGTTTATTATATGAAAGTACTTATGAAATTCTGTTTAATTTAATGTAGTTGGGCTTCTTTGACAGCTTGCACGTAGGGTTCGTGAAATGAGGGAAACAAGAACCGCACCTGTGGCTCAAAAATTTGTGCCTCCACCAAAATTTGAAAATAAAGCTTCTGCAGTGGCTAGAAAGGGTCTTACCTACTTACAGTCATTCCCTCGTGGCATGGAATGCGTTGATCCACTGGGGTTGGGGTAAAGTTCATTTTGATGCTTTTCTTACATTGTTTTTGCTCTTTTCCCCTCTATTGTTGTGTTATTTCCTGGAGACTTATTTGTGCTGGCATTTGGCAGGATCATAGACAACAGAACACTAAGGTTGATCACTGAGTCTTCACATAGTTCTCCCAACACTGACAAAGAAATTCTGGAAGGCAACCTACGTGGTAATTATTTTTATTTGTTTGATGTTATGTAGCATATTTACTTTAGGAATATCTACCTTTATAGTTTTCTTATTTTTCCATACATAATATACTTTTTTTCCACAAATCATGTCTTGTTACAAGATTTGATAATGAGAAAAGAAATACCCAGGAAGCACTCTTACTACCATCCAGGACACATGAGGTCTTGTTTTGTAGTTATCATTGATATTTGATGCCAATTCATTGCAGTTCATTACTTGTCATTTTTCACCGAGTAAAGGTTTTGTTTTAGGAAGGTAAACAGTACCATCGGACAGTAATTTTGGTACTGAATTAGAATATGGATGAATTTGTTGGTAAATGGTTTGGCCTGTGAATTGTGAAATAATTTATTGATCGGAATATGATGTTTAATTGTTAGAAATCAGAGTTGAAAAGATGAAGAAAAATGGAAGAAATCTTAGTCTTCACATTTCACCTAGGGTCCTTGAGCATCATGGCTTTGAGTGGAATCATAAGTTTTTGCAAGATGCTCTAACGATTTCTGTTTCTTTAGAAACTTATTATAATTTAAGGATTATAGGACTGATCACATTTTGGGAGTTAAGTAATCCACAACTCAGGACCCAAGGAAATTAATCAGCCATCAATAAATGGACACAAGAGCAATAACTGGGATAAATTAAGGAAAGGTCCTCTATAGATCAGTGTTATTGAAAACAGCCATGGGGGATTTCAGTGGTGGACTTTCTGCCAGCCGTCACAACATGGTGGTGGTGAATTGTGTTTTGCATGGTGGCTGACAACAACCGTGTTGGGTGTTGTGGAGTGGTGGTTTGGAGCTGCCATGGTGGAAATCATGAACTGTGTGACATTGGTGTGCGGAAGGAAGAAGCCTGGGCTAATGAATATTGGATCAACCCAATAGTGTATCTTTTTGAAACAAAGGGTTGGACCTTACAGCCTGAGCAACTACAAAAAAAAAAATAAACCTAACGCACCCCAAACTCAGCCTCAACCCCCATCCACAACCTCCACTTGTTCACTCGCTCCATGCTGTCACAGCCTCCTCTGGTTCCAGCAAAGTGGTGCTGCCGTTCCACTACAGCACTGCTGTCTCTCTGCAGTCTCGCTGTCACTGTCCTGTGGTCGCAGCCACCTCTAGTTCCACAGCAGGTCCTCTTTTTTTTTTTCCTTTCTGTTTCCTCTTTGTTCATTGCCACCCGTGCTCCCTTAATTTTTTTTCCTTCTTTTCCACTCAATAATTATTTTCTGAAAAATATCTGAAACATTTAATCATCTACTTTTCAACTACCCCAATGGCAACTGAACAAGGCCGTTCAAGAACATCTAACATATAATTAGAAATTTAGGACTTTTATCTTATATTTTGTTGTTATTTTAAGTTTAGAACTTGAATTTGGAGGTGTTTTTGATTTGATGTTATTGTAATTTGAATTTCTAGACATCATATTATTATTAATTATATGGTTTTGCTTTTATTATTTGTAGCATTACAATTATATTTCTGCATTTTTTAATTATGTATATGTATATATTGTAATTTTTTACTGCAATGCTTCCGCCATAACCTGTTATGATGACTTGCGATATTTTTTCATAAACGATTTTTGTGGTTGTTGATATTTTCTATTATTCAATACCGATATAACTGCTATAGATAACATTAGTAATCACTTACAGTTTTGTATGATGAGATTATGTTTCTCTTAGGTGTTTGGCTGATGGCTATTTCAAGAGTTCCTATTTCTGATTTGTTGGGAGACCAGCTACTTTTATGAGTTTTCCATCTTCTTAAGTTCCTTGGTGCATTTAAATTTCCTGAAGGGTGTACCCATGGTTTATTTAGAGATCAATATTTCCCTCCTTGTTTTATCTAAGAAATTATTATTAGAAGATGGAATTTGATATTCAAAAGATACTTGTGTATAAAGAAAGTTGGCCATGATGGATTTGGAATGTTTTAGGAAGTATAAGCAGAAGGATATGTGCTTGTTATTGTTTAGTTTCATCTTTGTATAAGCAGAAGGATATGTTTTGGCCATTATTGTGAAGTAAAGTTACTTGTGAGTCTCAGTTAAATAGTAACTGTTTGACAGCCATATCAGCTCTTTACATAGTATAGTTGGTTAGAATTCAGAATTCTTGCACCCTATATAATGGGGCTTCACCGTATCTTGTACTTAGAATTAATAATACAAATCATTTCTCAGTTTCATTTGTTAGAATTAGTTAAATTGTTTGAATACGATAACCTATCTTTTGTAATAGTTATTTGTGACCTAGGTCTTCTCTTTTTCATATCTTGTATTGTATCTATGATAAAAGAAACTGTTATAAATATATGTATTAGCTAAGAGATGAATCAATCTCTCATTAAGCATTCTTTCCATATTTTCACTCTCAAGTTTGTACTAGCTCTTCCTGAAATCCCCATCCTGTTTACAATTTTCTAAGTTATCATTGACTATTTCCTTCCTTTTTCTCCTTTGTCTCATCTGTGTCCTCTATTAATATTTCTAAAAACCGTACACAAAGTACTTGTTCATCTTGGATGACGACAAACCATGATTGTTGAAATGCAAGCACCAAAATTACTCATGGGAACTTGTTCCTCTTCCATTTGGAAAGAAGACAGTTAGATGAAAATGAGCTTATGCTGTTCAAGATTAGCGTTCGACTAATGGATATTGTGTTTTCATTAAAGACAATATTGTTTATTGGAAAACAAGAAACATGATGTGGTTGATCAATGTAGTGTCGAAGTTGAGTAGAGGGTGATGACATCACTCACTTGTGCACGTGTGTGGATAAAAAAGTTATTTAAAGAGCTGTGTTTTGTAAAACCAGACCAATGTTGTCAGGATTGCGAGTTTATTCGCATACTCGCACAATTCAGTGAGTTTGGAGGGCTTGTCGAGGTGACTCGGCCGACAGATCGGAGTGAGGCGCTGTGCAGCTTGGTGGGTGGGAGGATTGACAAAGGTTGTCAATCGTGACTCGTGCACGGCCATTTTTGGCCATAAAAAATGGAACTTGGTTGCTCCAGCGATATAATGAGGTTTTGCAGTGGCGACACAAGTCCAATGATCTTGTGCAACGACTTTGATGGTTTTGTGTGGTGGCAGCGGCATGGAGTGTGTGAACCAGAGGAGGCTGTTGGTGGCTGCGCTAGGTTTTGTACTGTGAATTATTTTTGACAATTATTATATCCACTAGTTTCTACCTACTATTGGAGCAGTATGGATAGTTTGTGTGAGATCTTTGGTTCAAACCTCATTCTTGTTGGTAGTACAGTAAAAGTTGGGCAATTTGGGCTTTTTTTTTGTATGAAGGAACAAGATACAAACAATGTGATCAAGTTGAGTTCCTTTGATAGCCTATAAATGAATAATAGTTGGGAACAAGGTTTTATAAGCAAATCTGAGATCAACAAACAAATAATTGGCTCAAAATAAAAAAGGGAAAACTATAAAATCAGAATACCAAATAGATGAAGAAGAAAGATTGAAGATATTAAAACAAATGAGGAAAAAAAATGTAGAAAAAGAAGAGGGAGGCTCAATGACGAAGAAGACTCGTTCGTTCTCTATTGCTTTCACATCTTAAGGTTCTCACATTGTGGGGAATAAGAAGGTTTTTGTTTGCAGAAGAGGCTTCATTCTCATGTGTTCAGGCTTGGGTTATTTAAAAGTCGGCCAAGCCTGAAATTGTGTTTTTTGAAAATAAAAAAGTTGAAAGCCAATAAGTTGCATATTCCTCTCCAACAACCACGACTCCATGTCCATGGTTGGCACAAAAGCATAAATGCTGGAAGCTGCTATATCCTTCAAAATAGCGGATGGCTGGTGAAACTGCCATGCACCGCCGTTTGATAACATTGGTTACAAGATGTTGTATGTTTGATTTGTGTTCTCTTTCTCGCTCTTGTTTCTGGTTTAATTATGTGTAATCATTTGGGACCATCTCTGAAGGAATGGAATGAGGATTGCGTACATTTTGGAAGGAATAAACATTCCTCTTTTTGCAAAGTTGCTCAAAAGCACACTGTTTACTCATTGATTTTCTCATTCCCACTATCTTAACTCTTGAATTCTCCCTTTCCATTTGAAGATCAGAAGCATGTTTTGAAACATAATTTTATGGTGTCATCTCCAAACATGTGGGCAACATTTTCTGCTTGCTTGTCTTCTTTGTGTCATGTTTTTTTGATGGTGTCTTCTTTGTTAAAAACAAAATGTGGTTGTTAATCCCCGTGGATATAGTCACAAAACTGTACACACAAGTACTTACCATACCAAATAATGGTGTTATGAGATGTAGGTATAAATGGGCATGTTGTCAAATGAGTCAATACTTTACAAATATAGCAAATAACCCTTGGCTTAGTATCACTTAGAAAGATTGGTGGAAACCTAGGAACAGCTTTCTTCTTAACTCTATTTTGTATTTGTGTTTATGTGCTTCTTCTTTGAGTGTTTGAGGTTGATAGCATTTTTGTTGCCATTATACAGAAAAATTGCTGTATTTTTCGGAGAACTTTGATGCAAAGCTGTTTTTAGCACGGATACACATGAATACCAGTGCTGCTGATCTGGAGGCTGGTGCAGTTTCTCTGAAAACTGATTTCAAAAGTCGTACTGAGCAGAGAAAGCAGTTGGTTAAAGATAACTTTGATTGCTTTGTCTCTTGCAAAACAACAATTGATGGTATGAACTTATTTTTGCATAGTATTCAAACCTAGTATAACCTTACAAAAGTGCTATTTTATTCTTGACTGTCTGACACTTCTATAATGCTCAAACTCTTATTCATTCTTTCTCAAGATTTTCTTATTTTTGATGTGAAACATTTTTTTCCAGATATTGAGTCAAAGTTAAGACGAATTGAGGATGACCCTGAAGGATCCGGGACTTCCCATTTGTTTAATATTATTCAGGAAGTTAGTTTGCAGGCTAATCGTGCTTTGAAGCCTTTATTTGAGAGACAGGTGGCTGAATTATTCTAGATTTTATTGTGACTGCTATTATGGATTTCAAAATAATTTATTCATGATTTCTATGAATTTTGTAGGCTCAAGCAGAAAAAATTAGGACTGTCCAAGGTATGCTGCAGAGGTTTCGAACGCTTTTCAACCTGCCTAGCACCATCTGTGCCAGCATTAGTAAGGGTGAATATGATTTGGCAGTTAGGGAGTACAAGAAGGCCAAATCGATTGCTCTACCCTCTCATGTACGAAACTTTTATATTGATGTAGATTTTTCTATTGTGCCCCTTGTTTGATTCGTAAACCAAGTTTGACAAGTTTCCATGAAACTCTAATATACATGCTCATACATTTTTTATTTAAAGTTTCATCCATCCATTGTAGCAATAAAGAATTGCATTCATCTAAGCATTTATTAGTTTACAGGTATATCATGTTTGTGAATTTTTTCTGGTTCTTCTAAGCATCTTTTACTTCCTGAGCTTTACTAATCTTACTGTCTCAAATCAGATTCAAGTAGGTATACTAAAACGTGTTCTCGAAGAAGTTGAGAAAGTGATGAATGATTTCAAGACCATGCTTTTCCAATCTATGGAAGATCCACAAATAGATCTGACAAATGTAAGTTTTTTTTTATTTCTTCAATTTAATTTAAGTGCTAATGTTCAAATGAAATGATTTGCCCAGAAGCATTCGACTATAAACAAGGTTGCATTTCAGTATGCAGTACCTTTGATATTTCTGACCTGTGACATTATTTCTTGTGCATCTTGCTTAGCAGAAACTGATTCATAACACTGCATGAGTTAGTTGTGCTTTGGGCCAATTTAGAATGAATTTTTGTTACTTTTTGTAAAGATAAAAGCATAAATAAGAGGTGATGTTTACTTGCACAATGCAGAAAGATTTTTTTGTTTGAAGCATCACCATTGTATCTCCTTCGTTCTGTTTTAGCATAAGATTTAAAAGTTTATTGAAGCACATCTTCTTGGACATGCCACTGGTAGTGGGCTTGTAGCAAGGTGTTTGGGTTTGTTTGTTGGAGTTTACTCATACTAGCTTGGAACAGTTGTGCAGGCATTTTTAAGAAATTGCATTATGTTTGGAAATAAGATGGGTATGATTTATTGGATTGAATTTTGAAGAAAATACTTCAGTGTGTGCAACATAATTAAATTAAATCAAAACATATTGCTTATGTGATAGACTACTTAGTACTGAGGCTACTTATTCTTTGAGTTTGTTGTTACTGCCCTGCCTTTCAAACCATGAAGCTTGGACACCTCTCTTGTTTGAAGTGACACAGGTGTTGGATAAAATTCTGGCATTGACATCTCTCCTGTTTGAAGTGTCACAGTATTGGGCAGGTTTCTGACATTAACACCTCTCTAAAATGTATTACGCACTTCTAATTATGTATCCAGTTAAAAAATTGTAGGTTGACATTCCTGAGCTTACACCTCTATATGGACACTGCTATTGAAGAAAAAAAAGCGTGGTTTTAACTTTTTGAGAAGTTAATTTAAATATAATATAAAAATAAGAATAATGTCTCTCACTTCCTTATCATAGAAAAAATGTAAGATTTAGCAAATTGGCTTGAGAAGTTGAATATGCCTTTCCTGAAACATAATGTCTTCTTGTTTTGGGAACTTTTTGTGAAGAGACTAGCCCTTTGTTTGGATGGATGCATACATTTCGGTTGGGGGTGTGTTTAAAAAGCACGGTTTTAACTTTTTGAAAAGTTAATTTAAATATAACATAAAAATAAGAATAATGTCTCTCACTTCCTTATGATAGAAAAATTGTAAAACTTAGCAAATTGGCTTGAGAAGTTGAATATGCCTTTCCTGAAACATAATGTCTTGTTTTGGGAACTTTTTGTGAAGAGACTTGCCCTTTGTTTGGATGCATTAAGAAAAAATAGTATAAAAAATTTCATTTTTGAAGTTAAACTTGTTTTTATAATTAGTGTAAAAGGTTTACAACATACCTATTTCTTTCCACTTTCTTTTTCAATAATCCAACCTAGTAATAGGAAAATTTTCCACTTTCATTTTATTTCTTTCTGTCTAAGCAATACATGTTTTCTTCTGTATTTTCCATGTATTTACATCCTTTTAATTTCCTTCTCTTGTTTTTTTTTTCTCCCCATTCTATTCATTCAAGCAAACCATAAGTGCTCACATTATTATATTATGTCTCGTAATTCTTTTGTGAGGCTCACCATTATAGATTAAAGGTTAATATACAAGACAAGGACATTGATATTGATTTTTTGATAAGATAAAGGTACAGGAATATACAACTATTGAATATTAATTTAGATCTGTTGTCATGCACATATATTTTATTTTATTTGGGTTTTTGGAAATTAGTCGCTTCCAATGTCTGAGTTGGACTGCATGCTTCATAATACCAAAGTGGTTGTCATTGTCATGTCTAAGATCTAAAGAGAACCTTGCTGCATTCTGTTTTCTTACGACTTGTCTTTTGAATTTTATGCTTTTGAGGATACCTAATCTTTGTGTAGGATACTGTTTTGTACTTGTTGAAGAATATTTAAGCTATTATATTGGTTCTTGTCAATATTTTACATGATATTGTTGTGTTCTAAATCACACAAGAGAAAACGGTTATGGACATCTTAATCCTTATAATTTTGTTGTTTGTGTGGAGTGTAGTAAACCCACCTTTACTCACAGCATCATGGACTGGTGATATTTATTATGTTGATTAAGTTAGAGATGGATTGCAGTTATCTCTGGTTGCTAGGATGATTATAACACTTGGTTTTTCGTGTAGCTTGAGAATACTGTGAGGTTACTGTTGGATTTGGAGCCAGAGTCAGATCCAGTATGGCATTATTTGAATATACAGGTTAAAAACTCGTATCCATGCTAGAATGAAATATATCCCATTTAATTTCCTTATTTACTTTTTTTTTTTTACTGTATGCTAAATAATATTGAGTAGTAAGGATTGATTGTCAATTGCTAGAATGTTATAGTTGTTGGCCTGGTTTTTATAACATGGCAATTTGTACCTGTTATAGTTGTAGAAAGAAGGAAGGAAGTGATTGTATATAATCAATAATATGTAGATTATGTGTTAATATGAATGCTTTTATTTATTTCTGTACATATCTTAGACAACATACCATATGGACAACTCCCTTTCAGCAAAAAAATTCTTGGAGGTTGCTCCATGTAGACTTCATCTAGATCACCATGTATAAATGCATTTTTTATGTCAAGCTGAAATAGAGTCCAATGATGAATAATTGCAATGGGAAAAAGTTGAATAGATGTCATTTGGGCAGTGTGAAAGGAAGTGGCAATACTGTCTTGGTCATAGATTTGTGTGTACCCTTTGGCAAGTAGTCAACATTTGTAATGATCAATATTACCATCAAGTCTTGTTTTGAAGATTTCATATCGAATAGAGATAAAAACATTTCATAGTATATAAGTAGGTTCTAATATCACCTTATAAGCCGATTTTCTAAGGTTGAATTATGCTTAAAATTCACTTAAAGATGGTATCAGAGCTATTTAGAGTCTATCCTAGCGAGAGTTTGTTGGGCTTATAAGACCATCCACTATCAGGCCGATATCGAAACATCCATAAATATATAGTTCCATGCATGAGTTGGTCTCGACGTGAGGGAGGTGTGTTGAAGATCCCACATTGATTAAAGATAATGATAATTCATAGTATATAAATGGGTGTAAACCTCACCTTATGAGCCAGTTTTGTAAGGTTGAGTTAGGCTTAAAGTCCACCTTCAAGAAAGAGTATACAACCAACCTAACAGTAGATTTTCTAGTTGGAAGAGGAGCCAACTTCCAAGTGCTACTACTTTGAAGGGTGCACATCTCATCGATCGTCGCTTGTTGCCACTTTGGGTTAGATGTTGGAGACTTAGAAATATAATATAAGATAATGAGGTCAAACAAGTGTAATGTTTGGTGGGAAGCTGATAGTAACATGAGTTTTGTATAGTGGGGACAAGGGTTACGAGTAAAATATAATAGTAATAGGCCAACCAATTTTAAGGGAGAATGGATTTGGTACATGAGATGGTGTCAAGGAAGAATCAAACATGATCTCCACTATATCATTATCTATCGAAGATGGGTCCTACTGGAATTTCATTTAGCCAAGGACGATGTTGATATACCAAAAGAGGTGCTACTAGAGAACACCATTCAAAGATATGACAAAGTCGTCTGGTGGTGATGAAAGAAAAATGATGTTGGTGGGAAAGTGACTACATATGTCGTCATTAGAATGAACAACTCTATTATATAGAATAAACTCAAATAAAAGAGATGTCAACAAACACAAAATTCCTATGAAGATCAGGAAAGAAACATCAATACTCTTATGTACAACAATGATATCCCACAAAGACACATTTGAATAATTAAGGAGAAAGTTTATCTTGGCTAGGTGTGAGGTTAGATACAAAACATGTGGTACTAATAATACATGGAAGAAGATTGTATAGGGGTAACGAGGATAGATGATAACATCTGATTAATGAGACAACATGCTTTAAGGACAACATCCACCCAAAAATGGTGAGGAGGATGACTGAATAAGCATCTAAGTAGTTTAAATAAGAAGTTTGATTTTGCATTTATCTACCTCATTTTGTTGACGAATATGTGAACACTAAGTTTGTTGAGCATACCATTGAATGTAGTAGATAAATATTCGCGAGCATTGTAACTACAAAGTTTGATTTCACTAAAAAAGTAAAAAGTATAAGAAACAATTTTGATCGATTCTTCATTAACCAAATCTAAATAGACCTAGAATAATCATCATTAGAGGTACCACAATATTTATAACTAGAATGGGTAACCATACGAAAGGACCCCAAGAGTGAACTGAAAGAAGGAAAAGAAGCTCGTTTATTAAGACTACAAAAGAAAGAACTAACACATATGTTTTCCTGTTTGACATGATTCACAATTCAAAGTAGATAAATGTTTTAAACTTGACACCATCTTCTGTAATTTTGTCAACCTCTGAGATGTCGTAATTGTGCATTAATCGTCATTAGAGAGACCATCGATGCACAATCCAAGGATGATAAATGCTAAATTTGTGGACACACCAGTGTATCTGAGTGTCAAACTTGTATTTGACTAAGAACCATATTCAAATCTTGAGAGAAACAAAAGGTTAGTTGGTAAACTAAATTATCTCATTGTGACTTTTCTTGACATCACCTTTGTAGTGAGAGTAGTAGGTCAATTATTAAGCTATCCTTGTCAAGACCATTGGGATGTTGTTGTACAAATCCTAAAGTATATTAAGAAGGCTCTTGGAAAAGGCTTCATTTATAAGATAAAGGAAATACTCAAATTGTTGGGTATTTTGACGCTGACTGGGCATGGTCACCAAGCTATAGAGGCTCCACTTCAGGGCACTATGTTCTTGTTAGAGGCAATTTAATATCATGAAAAAGTAAAATAAAATGTTGTAGTGCGATAAAGTGCAGCAGCATAATATAGTGAAAGTTCTCATAGAGCTCAAATGGGCTAAAATGTCTTCTCATAGAGCTCAAATTTGGTGAAAGTTCCCAAATTCACCTTGTGACAACCATTCAACATGACATATTTCTTCTAATCTTGTGTTTCATGAGAAGACCAAACACATTGAAATTAATTGTCATTTTATAAGAGAAAAACTAGAGTTTGTGGACATCAGCCCTAGATTTCTCAACTCTAGTGAATAGTTGGCTCCCATATTCATCAAGTCAAGAGGACTAAGAATTGATTATATTTGCAGCAAGTTTATAATCAAGGTCCTGATCCTATATAATGAAGAATATATAGATTATATATATATGTGATTATATATATAATCATGTGTGTGTGTATATGTGTATATATATATATATATATATATATATATATATTACGAAGAACATTTTTATCTATAATCTCCTCTATGGTATTAATTCCTTTTTTTTTAAATACAAACAAAGCACTCGTGCTCTCTTTGAAACACATGATTTCAACTCAATATTTCTCTTTCCTAGAGTTCAACAGTACCTACTGCCCCTCCTAAGTTTTTCATACATTTAATTTCGCACCCTTTAGGCTTTAATTATTTCTAAACTTGTCATTCTCAGTTTCATTGTGTGATGGCCAAATTGTTGAGCCTTTTGGGTTTTTTTCTTTCACAGAATCAGAGAATTCGCGGTCTGCTCGAGAAGTGTACATTAGATCATGAGATTAGAATGGAAAATTTGCATAATGATTTGCGTGACAGGGCTCTTTCTGATGCCAGATGGAGGCAGATTCAAGATGAGAATGAATCTGTAAGTTTATTGTCATTAAGCTAGGATAAAATTTGGTGTCAATTTTTTTAATTTTGTTTTTTGTAACTATTGTCAGTCAGATATCAACAACTCCCCTATTGGTAATAGCTCTCCTGCAGTCCAGTCTCCCGCACATTTAACTGGTGAAGAGGTTGATGGTTTAAGAGGAAGGTATATCCGTAGATTAACTGCAGTTATAGTCCATCATATACCAGCATTCTGGAAGGTTGCTCTCTCTGTTTTTAGTGGAAAATTTGCTAAGGTATTGTTATTTGGGTAGAGGTGTGCTTGAGTTAGTTATAAAATTCTTTTTTTCTTCCTGAATTACATGATATCTGACATCTTTTATTTTTCTAGCTTCTTTTGAGTTTTTAATTTCTCTTCCTTGATAATCTAGAGTCTAGGCTCCATTACTTCTGGAAATGCAGTTATGATATTTTTTTTATTTTTTTTTGTATTTTACCATTCTATATATTTTATTATAGTTTTGTTTATTTCGTAAACTTATCACCCATAACTACATCTGCCATATATTTAGGGGGCCCTTTTTTCTTTTTCCAGTCTTCCCAAGTTTCCACTGATTCAAACTCCAACAGTTCTGCAAATAAAATTGAAGAAAAAGCTGGAGATGTGAAATACTCGAGTCATTCTCTGGAAGAAGTTTCTGCAATGATATGCAGCACAATATCACTGTATGGAGTCAAGGTAATTATTGTGTTCACATGACCGAGCCTTCTCCAATAAAAATATATATTTTCTGACTTTGCAGTTTCTTTATAGTATGCGTGGAGGATATATTTTCTATTTTGTTTTCTCTGCAGACATTATATTTAATATCTTATTCTTTTTACTTTTTATTTATTTAGTTTAATCTATTTAATATCTTATTCTTTTTACTTTTTATTTATTTATTTAGTTAATCTATTTAATATCTTATTCCTTTTACTTTTTATTTATTTATTTAGTTTAATCTCTTAGTTAACATCATGTCAATTTGGGGATTTGGGTTAGAAATGTTTGTCGATTTTTTTTCTGGGTTAGATTTCATGGGTCCATAATGAAGGCATATAGAAAAAGAGGGGGCGGGGAATAAAAGAGAAAAGGACAAATGGGCCTCAAACAAAGCCTGCTAGTGTATGAGAGAAGAGAGAATCAAGTGGTGCAAGTTGCACTGGCTGTAGTGAAAAGAAAGAGAAGGTGGGCATAACAAAATGGACAGCTTGCTAGGAGAGTAAGGGGGATACAATAATATTGCAGAAAGAGGGAAGTGAATTCGAAGTTTCACTTTTCTTAAAATTCTCCGCAGTCTAATTTATAATAGTGGATTTTCCTCTGTTTTTAGCTATGTTTCAATATAAATACTCTTTTGTTCATATTCTGGTGCCTATCAGATTTTTCTGTCTGACTATAGATGTTCACAAAGAGTGCATTTTTTTACATTAAGACCTCTTACTAGAGGTAAGAAATGCTTTTGTCTTGTGGTATGGACAGTGTTTTTTTACTACCCTTTTGCCATTCTTGTGCTATTACGCTATAACAAAGTTTTTCTGTTAGTTCTTTCATTGTTTATAGTCTCTTGAATTTAACTTAGATAACTTGTTTATTCAGTCATATATATGTTTAATATTTTTTTTTGAATATCTGGCTTGTATTTTCCCCCTCTTCTTTTTCTCTGTAGTCCCTTTTCTGGATATTTGAAAGCCTACTTCTTTATTATATAAAGATAAAAGCATGTACCTACATGTCAAAACTTAGTCTAGTAATTTAGAGATGCATAGAGAAACATGGTTGATTGATTCTACAAGTAGAATGTAGTCATGGTTTTCAATTTTTCCTATTTGTTTTGTGTGTTTGCTGATAACCAGCCTCCTATTTGTGTAGGTTACTAACATTTTTCACGAACTGGAGGAATCAAATGTCCTCCGTTCCTACATGAGTGAGGCAATAGAAGATATATCTAAAGCATGTGCAGCTTTGGAATTGAAGGAAGCCGCTCCTCCTATTGCTGGTATCAGTTCTTCAAATCTAAAAGTTGTTGTCATTTATTAAGGTTCTGAGTGCATGTGTCTCTCTCTCTTTGTTGCAGTTGGTGTTATCCGAACATTGCAATCAGAGACTATAAGAATATACGTACTGAGGCTGTGCTCTTGGATGCGGGCATCGGTTGAAGAGGTTTCAAAGGATGTGACATGGGTTATTGTTTCAATTCTTGAAAGGAATAAATCTCCATACGCGATCTCATTCTTGCCTTTAATGTTCTGTTCAGTTTTAGCCTCTGCAATGGATCAAATCAATTCGTAAGTTTTTATATATTCATATGTATCTGATGCCTTAAAGTGAAGTCGGTGAGTAAAATGCAATATAAACTTAACTTTTAGGTATTAGAGTATAATACTACTCTAATAATGAAGTGGGTGATGAGTTTCATTTTTCCTTCTTTTACATATGGGATGCCAATTCATAGTATAATATTGTTTCCTTCTGAGTATGTTCTAAGGTGGCTGTCCAATAACACCCTGGCATTTATCTCAATTGCGGAGTTAGCTACCTGAATCAGTGGCCACTGAATCATTTTTTCTATGATGTTTTATTGGGTTACTCTCTTAATAAAAAAACAACTTTTTAATTTGATCATTCCTTACTGGAGCTTTTATTGGTCTTCTCATGATGAAATTTTCTCGGGTGATTTTTGTTTGGTAATCATATTAGTCAATATTTTCTCATGTTAGAAAGCTCTTGAAGCCCATAAGTGTAGGCCTGTGGCCCATAGGCCTTTCTGACCCATGAAGATTATGTTATGGGAAAAAGCTAGCCACTTGCTCTACTTTGCTGGATGGCTGAACGATCCACATTTATTCGATTTCAATAGCCCACTACGTGGTGTTGGAAGTAAGGGCTGTATATATGAAATGGGAACTTAACTATGGGAAAATTTTTGCAAAATGATCTGAGAAATAGTTTTAAACCCATAGAAGTTGAATAAGCCAAGAACTATTTAAATTATATGTTGTAAGCATCAGAACTTGTGTTTAATTTGTAAGAACTCATTTTCTTGATTGTTACAGGGACATACTTGAAAATTTCTTTATAATTTATCTCTCAATTTTAGTTTTCTAGTCCACTGTCTTTGGAGTGAAGTTTAGCGTTTCTGTATATCCCATGGACCAAAAATGTCGAGATCTTAATTTGGATAAAAGACCCTGACCCCTACTTTACAATTATTATTTTTTTCTGAAAATTCGGGGTTAATATTTCAATGATGATCATCACTACAGGATGCTTCAGTCCTTAAGGAACGAGGCAACAAAGTCAGAGGAAATGTTTATGCAACTTCAAGAAATTCAAGAATCTGTTAGACTTGCGTTTTTAAACTGCTTCCTGGATTTTGCTGGTATGTTGGATTTAGTTAATTTTATACCCAATAGCATACTTTTCCCCAGATAAATAAAATTAAAGAAAACAGAAGATAGTGAAAGAACATAATGTTGTTGTAGCACATAAAGTTTCAGTTTTGTGTCAGCTTCTGTTTAATTGTCGGGTAGTTTACAGAATATTCATATAAACGAAATTAAATAAAGCAAAATTAAGAAGGTAAAAGAACATAATGGTGTTGTAGCACATGAAGTTTCTGTTATGAGTCAGCTTCTGTTTAATTTTCAGGTAGTTTGGAGCGTATAAGTTTCGAACTTGGCCAGCATAGATTAGGCGAAGAGGGCTCCCTACCAAATGGATATATTCATAAATCAGAAAATACACCATCTGACCTTCATGGAGGTGTTGCTGATCCCCATCAGAAGTTATTGATTGTTCTAAGCAATATTGGATATTGCAAAGATGAACTTTCATATGAGTTGTATAACAAATATAAACACATCTGGCTGCATTCGAGGTACTTTGTCCTTATTCTTCCTTTATTATAAAAAGTTCTGGTAAAATATTGCAGAATTCATCAGGAATGCATGCTATTAAAGCTAACTGAGGTTTGCTGACTTTGTTAGGTTGCAACTTGCACGCTAACCAAGCTAGAAATTTATCATTTGGTTTGTTGTGACTTCACGTCAGAAATTTCTTAGGCTTTTTTAATCAGTTAGTCTTTCCTTTTGATGTTTGCTTGTCATCATTCATTCAATATGATAGTATGTATATATCTCAATTTTTTTTCTTTATGATTGAGATTCAATTTGGCTAGCAATTAATTTCAACTAATCAAATTATTCTCTTGTAACGGTCTTGTATATCTAATTTTTCCTATGTGACTGAGTGGTCACTCTGTTGTATATAATTTTCTATAAAGATATTATCCTGTCTTTGTATTTACGAGAGCATTCTGATTCCTGATTTGATTTTAATTCCAGCGGGAAGGATGAAGGAAACAGTGATGTACAAGATCTTGTGAATAGTTTCTCAGCGCTTGAAGGGAAGGTGCTTGAACAATATACTTTTGCAAAGGTAAAATGTGAAAAATATCGTTTCTGTTCAAGAAAATAACTAGGTTGGAAGTAGATGAGTATAGAGGCTGTGATGAGAGGTATAAGGGCGTTTAAGTAGTAATTACATTACTTATTAGGTTTGTAAATTATAGTTGATTTTTCTAAAAGGATTATCTGAAGCATCTGAGATAATTGACTGTTTTCATGATTGTTTATGGAGAATTATCAGTTAGAAGAATAGACTGCCCCCTGTTTCTCAAATACCAGAATATAATCATATTATACACTATAAATTATAATGTTTTGTGCATTGAGGGTCAGCTGCCCGTCTTTCCTCAAGCTCTACCAACCTGTATCTGTGCAGTCTAAGTTTCAGCCATTGACTTTAAATTATGAAATAAAATAAAAGAAGAAATTACTATCTGCTCCTGCCTAAGTTATACAAAGTTCTAAATATCAGATGAGCTAATAACAAATGGTCAATGATTAGTTTCCAACAAAAGAATTGATGTATATGTTGAGCTGTGTTTGATGTGCTGGAATATTCAATGTTATAAGTACAGTAAAACATTCAAATTTAGATTAAAATAGGCTGGGTATTCTGAAGCAGGAAGATCAAGGATAGTGAGTTGTAACACTGGGCTTACTCATGTTTGAAAATTTTGCACTGTGTATGCCTGCTTTCACTATTCACCTCCATGATGATCTGTTGTGTTCTCATCAGGCAAACTTGATCAGATCTGCTGCCATGAATTATCTGCTGAATTCTGGCATTCATTGGGGAGCAGCGCCTGCAGTTAAAGTGAGGATCTAATGACAATTGTTTGTATTGTAAATATGTCTTGTCATTATTTGTTTGTTTTTCTCTGAAATGAGTTTTAATTTTTCTTTCGGAAATGATGTTTTGATGTGATTCTCTCTTTTATGTTGGTCTGTTCCAGGGTGTCCGTGATGCAGCAGTAGAGTTGCTGCATACATTGGTAGCTGTGCACGCAGAGGTAATGATTGCATGAATTTGGGATTATGTATCCTACTCTTGTTTTTTTTTATAAAAGGTGAAGATTAATTTTATTTGGAGGAAATAAAAAAGGAAAAAAAGCATTAGAGTATATGATATCTTCCAGAGGACCACAACAAAATCTACAAAAAGTCTTTCTATCTTTGCTACACAGGCTACTTTAAAATACAGTATGCTTAAACACAACAAAGGCTATTGACTGACACTTTCAAGAAAATCTGTTAGATCAGAGATTTTTGGTTTCCACTGAAGATACTGTTAGATACATGATATGATTTGGTAGGGAATATTTGTAAGATATTTCCCATTATTAGGTTTATTCCTTATTATTGTATGTCTTCTTCATTACAAATATTCCGTATTCTTTTCATTGACCTAGTGCTAATGTTGTATTTTGCTGAACTTTTGCTGTAAGGTCAGTTTAGAGGCTATTTGTTTATAATGCATAGGAGTGCATAATTAACGTGAAGATGGAATTTTAGTCAAAGCGATCCTCGCTTTAGAAACCTAGTTCTGAAACTTTGCTTTTGTATTTAAAATTTAAACAATTGCTTCATTATATTTTCTTGAAGGTAGTCTGCTGAGATGCAATGTTTTTTTGTCGTAGGTTTTTGCTGGTGCTAAGCCTCTCTTAGATAAAACACTTGGCATTCTTGTGGAAGGCTTGATTGACACATTCATCAGCATTTTTCATGAAAATGAAGCTAGTGATCTCAGTGCCCTTGATACAAATGGATTTTGTCAGCTCATGCTTGAGGTAAGTTGTAGTTTTGGAAAAGAAAAATAAAGATCTATAGTATATATAACACCTTTGTACCCTGGGATCTGTAAATAATAAGGAACCATTAAAATGTGTTCTTTGATCGTTATCCTTTATTTTTATATAATATGATAAAACACAGTATGCTTCATGTTCTTTACCTGCACAGTATAAATTTAGACATGACCACGAACTTAAATTTTAGCTTAGATTGTTTGATTAATCGAATTGTATCTCTGCAGCTTGAGTACTTCGAGACTATATTAAACCCATATTTTACATCGGATGCCAGAGATTCCTTGAAGTCCTTACAAGGATTACTTTTGGAAAAAGCCACGGAGAGTGTGACTGATGCTATCGACAATCCGGGACATAATCGTCGGCCAACTCGTGGCAGCGAAGATGCACTTGATGATAAGCAACAAGGAACGAGTGTATCTCCAGATGAGCTCATTGTAAGCAATTAGTTTGTGTAGTTTGTTGCTCTTTTTACTTGTGGCATGTCTAAATACTGAGCTGAGGGTGGCTGAATAAATTAGTTATTATTTTGGTTTCAAAGCTTGTGGTGGATGTAACGTTAATATAGATTTGTTTAGTCATACGAAAATGAACTTTATTTTGTCGTCGGTTGTCTATGTTTGTGAAGCAGTTCTAATACATTGTTTGCTGAAATTTTCTGTTGCTATATTTACTATCTAAAGCTGTATTTCTGTATTTCAGTCTCTTGCACAACAGTACAGCTCCGAGTTCCTTCAACTAGAGCTTGAGAGAACACGCATTAACACAGCATGCTTTGCAGAATCTATTCCTTCGGGCACTATGCCAGAACCAACCAAATCTTCCTACGCTCCCTTCAGGAACTCGATGGATTCTCCTAGCAGAACCTACAGAGGTACCCAGAAAACCGGATCCTCAAATTTCCCTCGGCATAGACATTGATGGGTATAAAGTAGCACCTTTATTCTTTGTTTGTTTGCCTATTATGTATTTATTGTAGTATATTTTTGGTTTGGTAGTTAACGGAAATTTGTATTCTTTGCACTGTTACCTCTTTGTAAAGGTGGATGGCAATTACCACATATAACGAGTTTTGGAACATATGTCGGCATTCCCGTATCCTAACCGTGAGTGCAGTGAGTTATCATTTAAGTTGAATGAGTTTTCTGGTGAATTAAGATAAATACATATAGCTTATCAATCATCTCGGCAAAGCCTTGCATTAAACAAAACCAAAATAATGGTGGCCGTTTATTTGACCGATCAAATTTAAAGTAATGGTTCTCGTGAAATCTTGATTTAGATATCTGGTTCAGATTTTTCAACCCAATTTTCCGTACCAACATAAGCTGCACTTGATAATTTTTCGTGTAAATTTTAATGTGCACTTTGAATATTGATAGTTTTTTCTTATGAAATCATATGATTGTAATTCTTGAATTATCGTTTGACGCTTCACGACGAAGTTTTTATTATCACTATTAGTATATTGTATATAGATGGTTTTGATATTCATATTCTGTATTGGAAGAAATAATTTAAACTTATTTTGATGTTTGGAATTGGGAAGGAGAAAGGGAATAATAAAGTGGAATGAAACAACAAAATTGAAAAATTCTCCCTCCACTTCCATATTAATGAAAAGTGAGTTTTAACCTTTTAAAATTTTTAATTTATCTTAAATGAAACTTATTTTACTTTTTTAAATAAGTTCAGTTGTACTTGCATTTCCATATCTTCTTTTTTTAGTTTTGATACTTTCATTCTTTTCCGATAAATATATTTAGGTTGATAAATATATTTTTTTATATTAGTGTGAGGATATTTTTTTAATTTTGTATTTCAATTTTGTAGTTTACTATTTTTTTTCTAGATTTTGTGGTTTTCAAAAGGAAAAAAAATTAGTGAATGAAAAGACTGTTATCATCGTAAAAATACCATAAAATTTATTTTAATCATCACAAGCAATCATACTAACCTAAAAGTTGCTACACTCTCTAACATACTTAGAAGAATATAATTAAAATACATATATATATATATATATATATATATATATATGAAGGTACAGGAAAAAATTGTCGCAAAATTAATGATTGTCATTTTGCCGCAAAACTAATGTTGATGTTCCGATTTTAATTATTTTCCTTCTTTAGTATGCTCAAAATGTGTGCAATTCTTTACTTGAAAGGGTAACAATGTATATTTTTAATGCTGATTGAGTTTTTGAGATGCATACACTACATAAATCTCTATGACTGATTTATTAGGGCTTACAGAACTATTCAAATTTTACCCATTTATAATTTTACAATTCTAACTAAATTTTCCCTAGTTACTTTTAACAAATTTGTAATATTGCTTTATAAGAAAATGGGTTAAAAGTGTCTTCTTTGTTAGAACTTCTACCATCATAAGAAATATTAGTTGAGTATTTAGATATCTCTTGTTAAGCATCCGAATGAAATTTATGGAATAAAAGAAAACATGATGGAAAGATGAAAGAACAGTAATATAATCTTAATGGTTGCTTTGGTTACCCTTGATGAAATTTCAGCAACAAGATTTCATCCGTGTTATTCACCTCAATAGATATAATTTTTTGTTGAGTTACTAGAATGAATGAAAGAATTTTATTTTTGAAAATGATTGTAGTTGAAGAGATTTTTGAGATCTAGGAGCAGTTTCGTGTGAAGATGGAAGTTGAGATAAAGGAGTAATGGTTGTTAAAACTTTGGAACATAATGATGCAGGAAGCACGGGTAAGGTCTTGGTGCGCTTTAGGTGTTTTTGCTTTTGACACAAATAAACGTTCATTGAACCAAACATGAAGAAAGGTCCCAAATGCACAAAACAGCTTATCCCATTAGACACTTCCTCTGTCTTCATCTGCACAAACAATGTCTTCTGACTGTCGACAAAGCTTTCATCAATCATAAACTCCACTTTAAAAAACTTTTTATCATTAATATTCCACACACACAAACATACAAACACCTAGTATGAAAAGATAGAAAAAAAAGTTCAAGACAGAGAAAAAATCAAAAGAATTTGGGATGTTACTTAAGACGATTGACAGGAGGTGTAATGGTCATTAAAAGCACAACACACCTTAATTAGGTCAACACAAGGGTTTATTCCTTTATCCTTTTTTTTTAAAAGCACAACCGATTTAGGGAATTTCTTTATATCATGATAATGTAAAACCTTTAATCTATGATTCAGTTGTGCTGTAAAAAAAACATTATTTTTTTATTTAAACTTTAACAAAAAAAAAATGTTGATTTCATGGTATAATATTTTTATGACTTTTTTTCTCTCAAAAGATGATATTTGTTATTTAGAAAAAATAGTAAAGTGTTTGTTTTAAGCAGCATAATTATGGGAATTTGTTTTCAATATCTTTTTAATTAGAAACACCCTTTATTTTTTCTAAAAAAATGTAAATTATTTAGTCATTGGTACTTGGTTTCTAGTTAGTTCCTTCCTAAGTTTAGCATGTCAATATTGTTTTATGAAAGAAAAAAATATTATTTTGTGTCTTCCTATAGCATGGCTAAAATAATGAGAGAATCTAAATTCCACTAAAGCTACCTAAATGTAATGTAAGTACATATAATTATCTAGTGATAATTATAAAAATAGTTTTATTAAATCTGTTAATCTTTTCATAAAAGAGTCAAGTTAAAATCCTCTTCATCCAAGACTAATCATGTCATGGCATTGTCAATTTTTTGCTAAACCTATACTAGTATATCTATATTTTGGTATTTTATTGCTGTGTTGAAACAATTTCCATCAATTATATTAAAAGAATGATAACTTTCATAAAAAGATATTCTATCTATCCCCAAATATTATGAAAAATGAATAAAAATAGAGAATAACTTTGCTCAGATTTTAAAAGTATACAATATATTATAAATGAAAATGAATAAAAAAAATCATATATTATAAATTGAGAAAGATCACTAAAAAAAATTATTAAATAAAAATTAGTTTCAGAGATTAAAATAATTAGTTTATATTAATTAAATTATATATTATTTTATAAATTAAAAGAATTATTAGTATATTTTATTATTAATAAAAAACTATAAAATAATTTCTAAATTAGTATTTAACATCAGTTATCAAAATTTTAAAATTCTTATCTATTTTATATTTTAAATTAGTGTTGATTATTCTTTTAAAGATTGATTAGTAATTAATTTAACAATTATTTTATAATTTTTTATTAATAGGAAATTATTTTAAATATAAATAATTTTTTAATCTTTAACATAATATATAATTTAATTAATATAGTAATTAATTATTATTTTTTAAAATTTAATTATTTTCTGAATAAATAGTACAAAAGTAAAATACTTCCTTCTACTCATTTCTATTAATTAAAATTTATCGACACTATGAATTAAAATAAAAACATAAATGGGAAAGTTTTTTATGATTTTCAATGAAATTCCGTGTATGTTTGGATTATATTTAAATTTTTTTCATAATTAATTCTAATTTTTACGTTGAAAGTCAAAATAATAAGTAGTTTCCAGTTTTTTTAATTTTTTGAATGTAATTTTAGATTTTAGAGGTTTAGAACATGTAGTCAATTAATAATACAAGTAACAATCCGAGTATATATAGTCACTATAAAGCATAAACAATTGTGTTATATATATATATATATATATACTTAGGGTTATTTTACGTATGTCCTGCTATATACTTTTGTCAGATATTTTAAGTATCATAGTCCACAGCAAAATACACACAAAGATAAGGTAATAAATTTTGATCAATCATATAAAATCATATTAGAATTTCTAAACAGTATATCAAATTCATTCGTTACCTCATTATGATCACACATTCAATACTCAATGACTTCTCTAAGATTATAGGATAATTCTTTGCACACTGAGTCTTCTCACTTGTTAAGAAATTCGACATTTTATAACCTGATATTATTATTTATATAATTTTGATTATTAATACAAATTTGGATATAACATAACTCAATAAAACTCAATAAGTACATATACCATATAGTATTAGTTTTTTTTAATTACTCATATAGTTTATGCAAAAATATAACTTTTTTAAGGTATTGTACTCTAACTAATTGAAGTGTTCTTATTTATTTTTAAATTATTTTTATATAAAACTTTATTTACATAAAATAAAATCTTAACTATTATATATATATATATAATCAATTTAATTGTGATTTATTTATCATAATTTTTTCTTTTGATAATTAGTCTTTAAAATTTTAGTTATGATTCAATTATTGTTGAGTTAAAACTTTTGAAGAAACTAAAGACAATCCTTTAAATATGTGTGATTTTTTTTTATAGTTATAGTTATATTAAATTATGTACTCATCTATCTATCGTATTAGTGACAATGATAATAATACATACATAGTCAATATCTACTAATAAGAAATAAAACATATAAAGTATATAACATCAAGTACTACTATTATATAACATATAAAATCATTTAAAATAACTTAAAATAAGCAGCAAAATGCATGAGTGAAGACGAGAGTTATTTGTTTAAGCAATATTTTCCAATAAAACTTAGATTGTTTATATGTTGATCTCTTGCTTAAACGGAAAGTGATTGTTTTAAAGACTATATGATAATTCTGTGCACACTCATTTAACATTTCATAATCTGATATTTTTATTTATATAATTTTAATTATTAGTAAAAGTTTGGATATAACATTCTTAGGTTGTGTAACTCCATATTTATCTATAGTTATACCATCTAACATTATCTTTTTTGTCATTATTATTTTGTGTCAACCCCTCAATGGTCTCTTATGCTTTAATAGGAGTGGGAAATACTCCTATTTTAGAATTCATACATATAATACTGAAATTAAATTATCAGGATTTTTAATTTATTTTATAATGCATATCATTCAAGTTTAATAAATATTAACAGAAAAAATTAGAATCAATAAAGAACAAAAGAACTAATGAAATTTATAGAAAAAAATTAAGATATTTTTTATTCTCTCTTCTCACTTTTTCATCTCATTATCTTTTCAATAGTAAAACACATACACTATTTTTTATCGTTTCTCACATGTTCTATTTCATTTATGAAAAAAAAAGTAAAACACAAATTCTGGAAAAAAAAATAGTAACTCTCTCTTGACCCACTTGATAATGAAATATTAGACTCATAGAATAATATTTTTTTATACATGAGTTTTTATTGTTTCTCATGCAATGTATTTTTTATTTGTGAATTATGTTAGAAATATTTTTTTAAAAAAATTTTTACATTCTAACAAATTTAAGTGTTCTTACTTTTAAAAAATATTTTTGTATAAAAGTTCATTTTAAGAACATAAAATTCTTGCTTAAACGGGAGGTGATTATTGGATGATGATATTTATGCTAGCACAAAGGGTTCTTTGGAATTGAAGATCTTGTTATTGTTATAGTAGTTAACTTTTTTAAATTTCATTATTATAAAAAACTTGTACAACATGATAGTATTCCCACTAATAAAGATTATAACACCCTTAAAAAACTTAATAATCCTAAAAAAAACACATTAATACCTTTAAATCGATAATATAAATCAAGCTTTTACTTTCCTCGGTTTTTCACCACCTAATATCTTATTCTACGTGACTTAGATTATCAATGAGCAATGAGATATATTTTTTTATATCATATGTTCCTTTAATTAATACACAAATTCAATATTGGTTCACAAATCATCCCTGACTTTTGGCCTCTAATTTTTATGTGTGTATAACATTCATAGATATTATATTTGAACACTATAACATCATTCCATAATATCATACATCATTTTAAACAAATTAAATCAATAATATTCAACACATTTGTCATATCATATCTCATGCCTTACTTCATTATATTGCATCACAAGTAAAAAACAACTCATAAATCATAAATCAATTATTCACAACTTTTTAAAATAATAAATCATATTGAGTTTCACTCATCAACCATGCTCAAATATAACCCATAACAAAGTTAAGAGGATAAATTACTGTTGATTTTGGCTTAATTCCAAGTCCCACATCGGTGAGTTCATTGTTTGGGAAGGAGGTTTGAGGGTTATAAATTAACATCTCCTCCTTCACTGTTATATATCCCAATGTAATATCTTCTTCCATAATAATGAAAGTGAGCTGTTTTTGCTGTGCTCGGAGATTAGACTAAATTGGCCGAATTCCGTTAACAATTTTCTGGTGTGTTTTCCTCTTTATCTCTTTTCTTTTATTATTCCGCTATGTTTATTCAATATTATTTGTCGGGTAACTCTGCTAGGGTTCTGTTTTAGTGGGAAAATTACCCGTTTTTTCCAACAATTACAACTCTTATGAAGACCTCAATTTAAAAAAGAAACATTTACTTAGCTTAACAAGTTCAAAAGTTGTAATTATCAACTAAAATTGATAATTTAACATTTGTTCACCAAAAGATCTATAATTGAAGTTCTAGACCTCATTCTCATATGATTTCAAAGTTATAACAAATAAAATATCTAAGGTCACAATTTTCATTAAGTCTACAAAGCCTAACTTGAAAAGCATTGATATGGTCAATGCATGCAAATTTAACAACAAATTTTTTTTCCATTTATTCTTGGATCTAAATTTACTAAGTGAATTTTTTATCCAGTGAGCTTGAAATATTGTGGCAGTTAGGGATGTGAAGCTAATTATGTAGAAAAAATTTATAGTTATGTTTGCTCAAACACTTCAAATTGGCTCCTTAACCTATACAGTAATTAACACACATTGACATAGATTTCAAATACTAACTATTATTGTTCAAATTAAGCATAACAACCTATAATCGAGTGAAAAATTCAATAACAAAGAATTACCTATTTTCAACTTATAACATCCATATAACATTTCTAACTCTACAAACTAGTAATCACTCCAAATTAACACGATTAACACAAGATTCTAGAAATGATCAAGAATTAGGCCTTAAAAAACCCATATACCTACAAGTTTTTAACTCTAAAACAACCAAACCACAAACTTTAAACCATCTAAAGGTAAATTGAGAAGAATCAAATTTCTGAACTACACAACTAAAAAAAAATATGAAAATCAAAGAAATTATAGAACAAAAATAACTTAGTTTGTTTCAAAATTTGAACGAATATATTCTTTATCTCACTATTATTCTTATAGAAAAGATGAAAATTTTGAAGTCAATTTTCAGAGGGAATGAGAAGTCAAATAGAGAGAAAAAAAATCTACTTACACTATTTTTATTTTTCAAAAAGCAAAGAGAAAAAAAATTAAATGAAAATGGGTTGGCCCAAAAGGTTTTGTAAAGATAGTAAAAAATGTATTATGAGTGCGGATTATAGCTTTGTAGGCACTCTTTATCAGTGTAAAAAAAATTTAATGTGTGGATCTTCAAATCCTTCATAATCGTGACATATATAAAGTGATACTTCTTTGTCTTATTAATTATTATTTCTTTTTGTTTTAAATGCAATCATATGTATGAGTGTCATGGACCTCGAAATATAAAATAACATTGTTGGACACAATTCTCATAGAACTTCAATTTTAATGGAACTCTTTTAGAAAGCTATGGTGTGGATGGAGGCCAAATAAGAATGGTGACAAAATTTATAGAACAAATGAAAAGGAGAAAATCTGACACACACTATATTCAATGTGTGTTGAGGAATTGTGGCATAGCATTTTGGTTGTGTTGTGAACACGTTCTATTCTCATTCTATTGTGAGTATAACAGTAATAACCAGTGTTGGTCCGACACAACACTGCTATTATAAAACTATGCATAAAAAAAAACACAGTACAAGTTTTCTTTTCTTTTTATCCCATCTCTTTGTTTTTTAGTCAACAAGAAAAGCACCACTTAAGCCTTTACACCATACCTACCCTTTGAACACAACAATGAAAATAACATTGTTTATTAACATAATTTTGAACAAATAGCCTTTTATATCACTTTATTTTTTTTTAATATACTATTTTATTATAAAAATTTATCTTAATCCATTTTTTAATTCGATAGTTGTTTTCATTTAAATATTAGATAATTTTGCTCAAAGAACACTTATTATAATAAATATTGATACAGAGTAATAGGTTGTATAATTGTTACTATTTAAACTGAAATACTGATTTTTAAAAATATAAGAGAAACTATAATGTAACAATAGTTATAGTTTGGATGTAATGACAATTTTAATTATTATTGTAAGAAATTTATGCTTTGATTTCAATTTTCTTACAGTTTTTTAAACTTAAGCGAATTAAGTCGAATACTACTCACATCTTAATGTAACAATTTTAATTATTACCATATTTATTATTTAAAAATATTATAATAAAATTAAATTTGTAAATAATTTTAAAATTTTAATAATCATATTTTATTAAAAATATGTTTTTTAATGAAATATAATTTTAGCATATTTTAATTTATTAAAAATTTATAAAAAAATAATACTATAATTATTTTTACTTGTGTAATATTTACATTTAATTTAATTTTATATTTTAGTAAAATTATTGTCTATTTATTTTTATGTAAATTCTAAGTTGACATTTATAATAATGATTATTTTCATATTTCATGAAAGAAACTATCAGGTAATGTGAATGTAAAAATTTAACATTTAGTATCAACATCCATCGAATTCTACATAAAAATGTTAATAAGAAAATTAATAATAAAAAATAGACATTTTTGGTCCTTTGAATAAAATATCACGTGTACACTAGTCTCTAGATAATTTGAGCAACTTTATAGTAATAAAAATGGTGTAAAAAAATAGTACTAAAGATTGTGCTGTGACTTTTTTTTTATTTGGTTTAATTGTGAGAGTGGCCTTTTGTTCGGCCTTATCACCAAACACCCGAAAACAAATCATATGTTGGCCCACTAAATAACTTAATATCTCTCTCTCTATATATATATGTTGATTTTTTTTACCAAAAAATAAATTAAATAAATATAATTTTTAAATAGATTTCCATACATTTTATTTTTTAAACTAGACATGTTTACAGTAAAATTTCAGAAATTAGCTTATGAAAAAAGTTGAATTCTTAATTATAAATAGTGATTTCTGGTTTCAGAAAATAAATCGAAAATTGGTTTTTGCAGTGCTGAATTCTAACTCTTTTTTTTACAATTTAAAAAAATATAATTTTTATTTTAGATTTATAAAAAATAAAATAAAGAGTATTTTTAATAAAATAAATATTATTTTAGGTTGTGTAAATAAATATGACATATAAATTGTTACTAATTTAATAATTTTCTATGATAATTGTTTTTTAATGTTGAAAAATATTTAAAAGGAGATTTTAAAGATTTTTTATTATATATGAGTTAAGAGTTTGGTATTGCAGTAAAGTTGCTTTGTAATAAAATCCAACTAATTGATTATGAAATACTTTAATTTTAAAAATATTCTTCAAAATGATATTTAAAGTAAAACCATTCAACATTTTATTAACATTGAATTAAATTAACACTAATTTTCAAATTTTAAATTCATCCTGAATTTTAACTATCATTGCATTACACTACAAGAAAATCATGAAATAGAAACCAATTTGTAGAAACCAAAATAATTAGTTGCAATAGTAACTAAATTAGAGACCATTTTAAAAACTAAAAAGAAATTTAGTTTCTAAATTAGTTTCTATTATTTTCTATTATTGTTAAATAGTTTCTAAATTGGTATGTAATTAGCAACCAAAATTTTTGTTACCAAATTTAGAAACTAAATAATTAGTAGTTAAAACTTAGTTGCTAATTAGATACCAATTTAGAAACTATTTAACAATAATAGAAACTAATTTAGAAACCAATTTTTTTTTAGTTTCTAAAATGGTCTCTATTTTAGTTCCTATTGTAACTAATTATTTTGGTTTCTAAAAATTGGTTTTTATTTCATGATTTTCTTGTAGTGTTAATTGATTTTATTCTATTTTTTAATTTGTAATTTTTCAATTCATTATAATAAAATTGTTTAATAATTTACTTCATCATAATAATAATGATATACAATTTAATGTTTTTCTTCTATCTTTCATTAATTTTTTTTTCAAATTATTATCATAATAAAAAATTTATCCTCATTTATATTACAAAATCAAAATTAAAATTATACTCAATTTTTTCTAAATTTTATTATGCTGAAATTCTTACTTTTTATTGTAAATAAAATTAAAATTAATCTCAACAAGTTAATTAATTATTTTAAATTAATTTTTATTATAACTTTTATTTTTTAAAAATATTCCCATTTTTTAAAAAGTTGTAAAATACACTATCACAATTCGGTTGTTGAGGAGTTGAATTCTAAAATCACTATTAACAGTTGAGAATTCGACCCTTTTGCACAATAAACAAATTTAATTTTCAAAAATAAAGGATACGAGGTTTATCTATAGATCTTATCTTATTTGGTTTATTTTATTTTGGTATAAAATCTTCTTTGTTTAAACATTTTTTTTAAGTTAACATACTGATTTTGTTTACTAAATTGAACACATTTTGATATTAAAAGAGGGATTCACCAAGAAAAAGAGATTAAAAGAGTATTGAACTAATTTCTTGTTAAACACTCATGAAATGCTAATAATGACTCCTTCATAATACCAATATGCTTAAACTCTAATTTTAAATGTGCTACCCTATCATTTTTATGTTAACATCTATGTTTAATTGTTAAACTAAATTACTAATAACTTAATTATACATAGGTACTCATTTATTTGATGAATAAAGGTACCTTTTAAAGTTTGTTTCAAAAGATGAATCTGAATAATCTTGGAATAAATCTTATCCTACTCTAAAAAAAAGCATGGTAAAACAATGCTACTTGTTGCAATCCAATTGGAAGGCTTTAATATGTCAACCATAGTTGTATTTCATATATAACTCAATACAAACTTTAACTTGGCAAAACATTAATATGTAGGGTATATTTATTTTCAAACACAGATTAAGATTAATTGGTATTAATTGTTGTAACTTAAGTAAAGATATTGGACTTAGTTGAAATATAGATACATTAATTAAAAAAATATTACCTTTAATATAAGTTTTATATTTAATTCACATATTTGTAATTTTTTTTATCACACTATTCAAATATTGAGGATTCTAACACTATTCAAATATTGAGATCCTAACTTAAAAAGAATTACGTTTACAAATATATATATATATGTGAAAAAAATTAATTTTAAAAATAAAAATAATTTATTATTATATTAATTAAATTATATATTATTTAAAGACTAAAAAGTTATTAATATTTAAAATAATTGGTAAATGATTGTTGTAACTTGAGGTGTCAGCCTAGCATAGTGATACCTAAAATTTTTATTTAAAAAAAATAATTTTTATTATTAGTATATATCTAATTTATTATCAAATTTCAAACATTTACTTTAAACTAAGGATTTTTTTATTTTGAAAAAAAAGCTGAATTAAAATGACCAAATATTTGAATATTGAAGTGTGTTAAACTCTTCTCATTATAATAATCCCCTTTTTTAATTATAAAAGTATGAAGTGAGGTTTTATATATAAAGAAACATAAGCTTTATTGGATAAAGAGTGAAGAGAAGTATAAATTTGTGTTGAAAGAAAAGAAAGAAAAATGTGAAAGGGTGGTGATAATGTACCTAACAAATTGAAAAACTAAAATGATTGGTGGAATGTGTGTGTGTTTTGAGTGGGTTATGTGGTCCAATCACAGCCTCACAACTATCACACACAAAACAAAACCAAGTGGACTCAACCCATTTTCTTCATTAACCTAACCTATCTTTCTATCTATCACTATGCCTATTCACACACAAACACTACAAAAATTATACACTTCCTCAACTCCACGTGCCACTTCACACGTGACCAATGACGGTGACTTCTCATGCAACCGTCGGTTAGATTAGAAAAACTCCGTTGTGCTGCAGAGAAAAAGCGGAAAGAAAAAAGTGCTTACACTTTGGGGAAAAGAAATGCTTTAAAACTGCAAATTCCTTAAAATAAGTTATTTTTGGCATCATAGCAATTCATTTTAAAATTAATAAATAAAGTTCTTAGAACAGTTTTTTTAATATCACATCACTTACTAAAATCACGCAAATGAAGCATATTTGTTTCTAAATGAGGACTTGGTTTTCTTCAGTAATATTTTAAATTTAAAGTTTGGGAATAAATATTTTAACTTTAGCTTTAGAAATATATTTTACATGTCTGTGAGTCACAATCATATATAATTTCCGAAAATATGTGATGCGGGCCACGTGCGCGGATAGTTATATATTTGACAACTCATAGTACTTGAAGCATTTGCCACCATCAAAATATTCCTAAGTTCTGAATAATAATTCTATTATGCCCTTGTTTTATTATTTTTTTTATATTTTCATTTTCAGTATAATGTTTCTTACTTAACATGCATGACTGAGTGTATATTTTAATTTGGAAAAGGTTCTGAAATAGTTTTTATTTTTCTATTTACAAACGTATTAATCTAATTAAACAAACTTTTTTTCTTAAATAAACAGGTGTATCTGACAAGTTCTAATTAGAACATCCAATTATATAAATAACTACCATTTCGTAATTAATTTAATAATAATAATAATAATTGGAAAACTAATGTTCTGTTAAAGCTTCCATAGAAATAAAAATGTTATCCTATCTTCTTTCTTATCACATTTCGTCAAAGGTATTGTCCATCATTTTAGTCATTTGAATTTAGAATAACCTTATTTTTTTGTTTCTTAAATTTTTAAAAAAGTTTCTATAATTTTAAAAAATATATTTCAATTAAATACTCAAATGTTAGTAAGGATTTAGTTTATAAATTATTTATTTACGTAGTTAAACATATACATATCCATAAAGTATTTCAAAATATATTTTTTTAGGAAATTTAATATATAGAGAGAGAATTCATCTGCTAAATGTGAATTTATACCACTTGCAACATCATTTGATCACTTACAAGTTACAACAAACGATCATCGGGTCTTTTGAAACAAACACAACATAAAATAAGGTAAGCTAGTATTTCAAAACTTTCAATATAAATGTAGCTTTCAATTATAAACATGTAGTTCATCACTTTTCATACATTACATTTTAATCAATGTTATTCATGTCAGAAATTTATTAACCAACAAACATAGACACTTGAATCTACATTCAGAAAACTCGTGCATTGAATTAGACTCGAAGATTTGTACATGTCTTACTACCCTGTTGTGAAATCCACACATTCATGCACATAATAATCTTAGTATCAAAACATCTCATATGAGAGATCATACCAATTATCGTTCAAACCACAAATCCAATCATATGAACTTTCTTCAACTCTCAGCACTTGATAATCTGCATCTATATAATTTCAATATACCAATAGAATCAGGATATCTCATTATAGATGAATTCCTAGTCAATGCACATCCTAATAATCTCAACTAAGTATTTTTTTTTTCTTCTGAAAATACTATGTCACAATCACAATTTCACATGATCATATTTCACATCACACACAAGTACACCATTCAATCACACAAAAGGTTTGATTTTTTAATAATCCAAAGATATCAAAGAAAATAACATAAACGCATAAACTAATTGTTTTCAACTACATATTAAAAATATGTTTTCCTAAAATTTAGATTAAAATAATAAACAATTGTTAAATCGTCTTTCAAAAGCAAATTTCAAAGTTTAAGTTTTTATAGCTGGAACGAAAACTTCGTCGCTTGAGCGAAAATGAGAGATCGATAGTAAATTCAATTCCAATAATATTTTTGCTTGATCGAGAATCCTCTCGCTCGAGTGAAAATCTCTCGATCAAGCGGAAATGGACCCGATAAATGGGATTTTATCGTCATATTCTAGCTTGAGTGAAGATCTCTTGCTTGAGCAAAAATCTCTCCCTTGAGAGAAAATATCATAAATATATTTCTTTTCAAACTTTCACCCAAAATCAATACTCAAATTTGTATTTTAGAAAACATATATGACTAAAATGATATCACATTGCTCAAAGTTGGATAGATACTCTTATTGAACTCGTATGTCAACATATATATATCTATACATTAATGATTTATAAACCAAATTCATTAAAATTCAAACAATTAACATTCATAAATATTTACATTTCAAATCATTCATACTACATTTCATTTAAACACATTTAAGAACCTTCAACATCACAATCAACATGTACATTTCCAAATTTTCAAAGTCTATTATATCTAAACTTTTACAATCAATCTCAATCAAACCATACTAATTCACTAAACAACGAACCTTGCAACAAAATTTGAAGTTTGTGATTACGTCACCTTCACATCCATATCTTCTAACCTAGAGTTCCATTGAAAATTAAAACTAGCTTCCCTTACCTGATTAGAAGTAAGTGTACTCAATAAGAGCTTCAACTCCTAAAGAAAATATAAATAACCTAACTTGCATCACTGAGCCATGATCAATGATTCAATCATATAATTAATTGGGACTCTGAACTAACTCATCCTGAATTCTCAGGTATCACATGTAAAGAAAATCTATCCAAGTAAACAGGAAACCTTGAAACTAGTTCAAACTCTAATCAAAAGTTTGATCCGACAGTTTTACTCCACTCACTATTAGTAGTCCAAATGTGGTCTCCTATTATTAGCCATGAAAGATGATGCTAGCAATCTAGAGAGAAGACAAAGGAGAAAAACAAAACTTTTATTGATGATGGTTATATTAAATTGAAACATGAATAACTACTTTTTCTATTTGTACCTGTATAGGCTGATGGGCCTAGATAGTACCTTTGACTAGACGTATTATTGTTGACATGTTGGTGATCTCCTAATTACTTCAAATCTCCTTCCTCAAATGTTCATGCTCAGTCGGTCCAGGGTTACCTACAAAAGGTACTTCGAAGCTCAAGTAAGTGTTCTGGTTTGAGTGTATTCTAGTTAAATGGGAAAAACGTGCCTTACTCCTCCACAAAGACTTTATTTATAGTGTTGGTTTATGACCCTGGCTCTGGTGGGTCGTATATAAGTTATTATTTGACATCCATCGTGGTTCTCTATTATTAGGGATGTGCATCTTCCAGTTAATCTGTTTTAGCAGGTTTGTCAGAGATATTCCTGTATATTTCGAGATGCACCATGACTCATTCAACGCTACTTGTAACTGTTGCTACTTATTGCATTTCTTATGTTCTTTGACTGGGACGATCAGTCACAAATAACACCAATACAATATTTATATACACTTTTCATTTTAAAAATAAAATATTTAAATATCGTTTTAATTATACAATTTATACCTATAACTATTTACTACATCCTTAATAATATATATTAATTATTAATACATATTAGAAAACATTCATTCAAACAACGTTGAAAATAAAATGTTTGGAGTGACTAAACAAATTCTTTTCATATTTAAAAGATTAAATTTAAATTTAGAAGATAAAGCTTACGTATTAACAAAAGTTATATATTATTTAAGTGTTTGAATTTTAAGTAAATATATAGCTTTTAGTATAATATAAAAAAATTATCACTAAATAATTTCGCTTTAAACTTTTCAGTTACATCAGCATATACTTTAAAAAATAAATCAGCTACATTATTTTATCATCTATCGTATTTTAATAACGTTATTAATTACCGCGACAACCCTTTTTACTTGTTTCATTCGTTTACCAAGTTTATTGTTAGTTTTTTTATAACGCTTTTTCATAAACTACTTTTAAAAGAATAAAATAAGTTTCTCCATAAATTAAAATTAACTTATACATGAATTAAAAAAAAATATATAAAAGAATTTCAATAAATTAACTTTTTTTTTCTTTTAATTTTTGTTAATTACAGTGCAAGTTTATTTTGTACCTATTCCCTACAAAAGAGAAGTCATTCAAGCAAAGCCACAGACGTACAGTGTTTTTTAGGATTATATATAGATTAAAATAATTAATCCCTGAAGTTTAAGAACTAAAATAAATTTCATGAATTATTAAAAAATATAAAAATAAATCAATCAACTTATATAAAATATATCATTTACAAAAATTATATTTTAATTTATACAAAAAATAGTTTTAATTTATGAAAAAAAATCGTTATTACCTTTTTCTTTCTTAAAAGCATCTGTGAAGAAAATTATTCAAGTAACTCCATCATACTTTGAGAAATTGTCTATTGATTTGTTTAGTTATGAGAAAATAAAACAACAACAATAATTAATATATATATATATATATATAATCTGCATGTTTAGATGATTTTTTTTATAAAGATTTATATAAAAGAAATATATAGGAAAAACCATAAGCTAAATTTTAGAAGTTCTATTAGCTTCTTTTTGGTAAAAAATTTCTTATATAACTTCTAACTTTAGTTTATAAAAAAGTGTTAATAAATGGGTTTTAATTTTTTAAAGAAAAAATATATTTTAATTAAAAATCAGTTATTGTTATTTTTTTTGTTGCATGTTTAAACTGAAAAAAATAGAAGTTAACAAAAATTAAAAAAATAACTTATTTTAATAAGTTACTCAGAGTATTTTACATAAAAAAAGTTGGTACGAAAGCTAACTACCATGTGACTTTCTTTTATATAGGAAAGCAAGCTACTTCTCCTATTAGGAAATCTCACAGTCTTTCACTTTCTCTGCAGCGGTTCTTAGTATTTCACTGTGTGCTTTTCACTCATGACTTCGAGTTTTTTTTGTTTTTTTTTTTTTTTTTTTTTTATCTAACTCGTTCTTTTTTTTATTCTTTGCTTTTTTTAATTTTTTTGGTCTAAGGTTTTGTTTTGAATTT